>JAABUH010000006.1_pt1 | contig 239912 bp, 189 predicted proteins | sample 5559121 | NCBI WGS metagenome assembly JAABUH01 (sample SAMN10711871, study PRJNA513364) | rock metagenome | isolation source: Antarctica rocks | place: Antarctica: Victoria Land, Battleship Promontory nord | collected 2015-12-28
ATGAGCCTGCGCAATATCCGGAATGCAGTGGTACGAGGTGTCTGGCCGATAACATCAACGATCTCAAAGCCCAAATTGCAGCAAACCAGAAAGGTATAAACCTCATCAGTACTCTGATCGAAGACTATGGCGAGGAAGTGGTGCAATTCTACATGATAAACATACAAGATAATGCCGAACTGAGCGTCAGAAACCTGCTTAAAGAAGTCAGCAAGCGATTTGAAGGCCAAGATTTACATGCTATCGACTACATGGACGACGGCAGTCCAATAGAGCTCAAGATCACAATTAATGCCGAGAAAGGGGAAGCAGTCTTCGACTTTGACGGCACAGGCCCGGAAGTCTATGGTAATTCCAACCCTTTCTTTGTAAAGAAATGCAACAGTTTTGAACAAGGACTCAGGCAACACCAACGCCCCAGAAGCCGTCACCTACTCGGCAATAATCTACTGCCTACGCTGCCTCATCTCCGAAGACATCCCCCTCAACCAAGGCTGCCTCAAACCTATCGACGTCCGCATCCCCAAGAATTCGTTCCTCTCCCCCTCCGACAAAGCAGCAGTCGTAGGCGGCAACGTCCTCACCGTAAGCTCCCCTCCACTCCCTTTCCTACCGCCCCATAGCCCTTCGTCCCCCCACGAACTCCCCCAAACTGACCCTCCGCCCTCCCTTCCACAGTCCCAACGCGTCACCGACGTCATCCTCCGCTCCTTTGCCGCCTGCGCTGCCTCCCAAGGCGACTGCAACAACCTCACCTTCGGCTTCGGCGGCAACCCATCCACCTCCGCCCAAGCCACAAAAGGCTTCGGCTACTACGAAACCATCGCCGGCGGTTCTGGCGCCGGCCCCTCCTGGGACGGCACCGACGGCGTGCACACCCACATGACCAACACGCGCATCACCGACGCCGAGGTCTTCGAGCGCCGCTACCCCGTGCTGCTGCGCGAGTTTGCGCTCAGGCGGGGCAGCGGCGGCGCGGGCTTGCACCCGGGCGGGGAGGGCGTGGTACGGGATATCGAGTTTCGCATCCCGGTGCAAGTGTCTATTCTGAGCGAACGTCGCGTTTTCCACCCGTATGGACTTGCGGGGGGTGAGGACGCGCAGTGTGGGCGTAATATCTGGGTGCGGAAGATTGCGAAGGGGGGGAGGGGAGGGGATCGGGAGGAGGTGGTGGAGAGGAGGGTTAATCTGGGGGGGAAGAATACGGCGGCGATGCAGGCCGGGGAGAGGATTGTGGTTATGACGCCTGGGGGTGGCGGGTGGGGGGCTGTGGGTGGGGAGCGGAAGGTTGTGGGGAGGGTGGATCCGGAGAGGGGGTGGCGGAAGGGGAGTTTGGCGAGTAGGATTGAGACGCAGGAGACGATTTGATTGCGGGGGGGTGCGATTTTAAGGGGGAGTGGGGAAGTTGTGGTGCGTCGCGGATTGAGAGCTTTGATCAACTACCTCGAAGTCCAAATCGATTCATCGTTTCTTCGACAGGCTTATACTCATTGACTCGGAATCAATTCAGCCCCAATTCTTCTTGGAACATGGCTTTTTTGTACTCGAAAACCTACCTAGCAGCATAAAATACACCAAAAAAGACACGGAACACATGAGCATCAATCTGTTACCTCCGGATTTCCTCACCCTCGCGAGAGGGAAACCAGCCGCATCAAAGCATCAAAACTTTCACACACAGTCATCCGCATCTCAATCACTCACAACTCATCATGCTCAGCCCCATCGTGATCACTATCCCCCACCGCCGTCTTCACCGCCTCCGCCGCCTCACTCGCCCCACTCATAACCTTCTGCGCCACCTTCGTGGCCGCCGGCGCCTGCTTGCCCATGGCATCCGCATCAGGCATTTCCGCTTCAGCCGTCTCGTTCTTGCCCTCCATCACATCGACCTTGTATTTGCCGTTTTCCTTGACGAAGGCGGCGAGATCCTCGATGGTGCGGGAGCCGCTGTAGACGATGGGCTCGGATTTGGCGCCGGCGGGGAAGAGCTTGATGGTTGGGAAGCCGGAGATTTCGTCGGGAACATCGTTGGCGGTGGCGTCGACTTTGGCAATGGTAACTTGGGAGGAGTGGCTGGGGGTGTACATGGCGGCGAGTTCTTCGTATTTGGGGGCAAGACTGGGGGAGTTGTTAGAAACCGGATTTTTAATGTGAGAAAAGGGAGGGGGAAACATACGCTTTGCAATGACCGCACCACGGGGCGTAGAACTCTACGAGAACATCTTTCTCGTTGTCAACGACGACTTCCTGGTAATTGTGGGCCACCACGACCTGAACATCGCCCTCTTGCTTCTCAGGAATGGGCTCGGACTTGATGCTTGGATCGACCTTGCCCGCAATGAAATCATCGACGAACTTGCCAATGTCCTTCGCCGTGAGCTTCTTGCTCTGGTCAAAGGGGAATTTCTGGTTCTTGACGGTCTCCTGGATCGCGAAGGCGGGCCATTTGTCGGCTTCGAGGTTGAGATTGGCCGCGTGGGCGCCAAAGGCTTTGGCATCGATGGTGGCGAAGCTGACAGCACCCTTGTGCTTTTCTGCGACAGGCTTGAGGGTCTCGGCTAGTTCAGCGCGCTCTTCGGGGGTTTCCGCGAATATGTAGGCCAGAGGAAGACCGGCCTAAAATTGGATTGTCAGTGCGGTCCGAAGTAAAGATATGTTGGAAATCTCACAGCCATGTAGCCAGCGTATGTTTCTGGACCAACTTCGCCAACAAGGGGTATGGCGGCGGTCTTCGTAAATTTTGTAATGGCCTTCTTGTCAAATTTGTCGGTAAAGGTGTTTTTGAGCTCGTCAAAGGTCTTGTACAAGACGATTGATGGTTGCTTGACACCTTCGGCCTCAGCCAAGGCGGCATCACTGGTTGCGCCGAAAAGGTAATCATCCCGTAGACTATCAGCAACTTCGCTGAAAGTGGTGTTTGATGTCTTGTCCTCGGCCCCAAAGTAGGCTACCAATACAACCTTGTCTGCTGTCTTGAAGTCCTCAAGGGTTTCTGACGTGAGTTCTGATACTGCGGGAAGTGCTTGTTTGGTCATGTAGGAAATGATTCTGGAACCCCTGTTAGCTAAATGCCATACGAACAATGCGCGAATCGAGACTTACGCAGGCGCCTTTCTTGGCCCCGAGTAGGGAGTTATGTTGTCAGGGCCTCGGAAGACCTTGACAGTCGGATAGCCCTCAACACCATAATCCTTACACAGATCTGCCTCTTCTGTGCAGTCAACTTTCACCAATGGAATGTCTTTCTCTTTCAGCGTTGTTGCAGCTTCTTCGTACTCTGGGGCCAATGCTTTGCAGTGGCCACACCACGGGGCAAAGAACTCTGCTAATACAAGGTCATGACTTGCAACAAATTCGGCGAACGTGTCCTTCTTCAGATCGTGGACATCAGACGCTGAAGTCACAGCAGCAGCAAGAAGCCCGAGGGCGACGCCCCTGAAATTGCGCATGGCTATAGATTGTATAGAGTTAGAGATCGGTTAGGACGGGCAATAATTGAGTAGCAGTTGTGGGAACCAAGTTTATATGAAGATAAAGCTTGGAGTTGAAGGAAGGGTGAAGATTGATAATTATTCTCGGGGTTTGTAACATATCTCGGATATGTTTTGGAGGACAAGTTGCTTCTTGGGATTCCTGTCACGTGACTACGGCTCGCATTTTGCCCCCTCACTAATAGTGATCCTATTCATGGACAGTCTCAATTACTGACAGCTGGCTTCATCGCAGCAACACTATGGTGGTTGTATGACCTAAGGTAATATTCCAAGTGACCTTCGCCCGTGAAGTCGAAGAAAGTATCCTATACAGCGTCTGTTTGTCTATTATACCTGGCATTAATCTATCATTATCAAAGTGCATCTTACGAGTGGGTATAAAGTGTTCCTTAATCGTCCCTCGGAATGACAATTTCAACTTCTTCGAGTTTGTAAGAAGAACGGTCGTCTGAGCAGAAGTCGTGATCGATATTGCATTGCTTCTCGGGTGGGTATGGTCTCTATAGTATCTCACTATGGCATCTCACTCATCGTAAAATCACAATAAGAGGACTGGAGTACTACGCTACACATTTTCCTCTCTTCCTGCAACCCGTCGACTTTTCCTGGCAACATCTTCTAACATACTACTGAGGCCCCCCTTTCCCCGATACAAAGAATCTGGTCAAACCAGGGATTGCAAAGTTTGGCCGCTGATAAATATATTGAATAGGAAAAAAGATTAGAATATCAGTCTTGAGGGTCTCTACCCCTACCAAGGCGAACAAAGAAACCGAGTCAAACCAAGCTCGCTGTACAGCTCCGCAAGACCTACGTTTAGTGATATATGAGAAAAATCATAGAGACTATTTCCCGCACAGTCATATAATGAGTAATCCTCGATGTAACCTTTTGTGTAATCTTCTTTACACTCGTATTTTTTTACCTTCTATATTGAGTAGGATATAATAGCTTATTTCCTGAACTAAACAACAAACACTCATTCCTGCTCTCTTTAAATTCTTTAATAAAATATAAGGCAAGATCTTCCGGACTGCCATCAACGAACTCGTAACATGTGCATGACTCTTCAGGAGACGAAAAGAAATCATACAAGCTTCTTAAGAACGCCCGTAGAAGCCCGAATGTGCGGTTTTTGTCTTCAATGCACCGCTCGATGCCAGTACGAGGTCGTCATACCAATGTACCGAACGAAAGCAGAATCACTAGAGTCCAAAGAGTCTCTGTCATCTTTGCTCACTCAACGGTTTCGCTGTAGTAACGATACTGGTATCCCCACTTGACCGTAATGTAGTGAAGCTGTTCCACTTTCACCTCGTACGAGGGGACGTACAAAGTCTGACGAGATAGCGATGGTGCAGATGGACTTTTGACCAATTCCCTTAATCGAAGAGACATTTCAGATGGTCATCAGGCACTTGGATTGGCGCCTGCAGTATTCTGCACCACCAGTCTGAGTTTTTGTGCGACGTCGGTCAAAAGAGTAGGATATTGGAATGGAGGTTTGAGATGTCCATAGAGATGTCCATATTTAGGTCCCGCAACTCTCGTGCATGTTATAGATTCAAGTGGTTTTCGCTTCAGCCTGCACTCATGAGTACAAAACGACGAGCTAAAAACAAAAAATTGCTGTGAGCAAGGATCGAACTTGCGCGGATATTCCATCTGTTGTTTTATCTTAAGACAGACGCCTTAACCACTCGGCCATCACAGCATTTAAAATATCGTTGGTTGTATAATGTTATATAATCAGATTGATATCCACAGAGAAACAGAAACAAAAGTTCCCAAGTCATTGTAAGTATTTGTGGCAAAATATTTGATCCGACCACTAGATCTACTGTACAACGTTGATCGTTGGAAAAAGTCATCGCGGGTCCACCCGCTTACATACGTAAATACCTGATTTTGTAAGAAAGTGTAGCAGACAGCGAAGTAAATATCTTCATGTATAATGATTTATCTCGATAATGAACTCCTCTCAAACGACCTTGTGGTGTACTAATGGTTATGAATCTGGGAGATCCTAAACACCCCCCATCGGATTCTGCAAAGTATGCTTCTACATAATAACAAACCTCACAAACATTCATCGAGACACAACAGCGTGGTTGGAATCTGATATTTTCTTTCAACATGTCGTGCACGTTGAGAACATGTGCGACAATGAACAATTTCCTTCGCTTTGTGATAGTGGTTACGGTCTAAGCAGGGTTGGCATGTGCAATGAGGTCAACAAGAGAGGAGAGTTGTGCCCGGATAGAACAAGTGGGAGACAGGAGTAAAGGACCCAATGTATTCCAGCTCCAGAGTACGCTAACTGCCACAACTTTGTATGGATCCAACTTAGGATCAGGATCTCTTCGTATGACATGGCTTTTTGCGAAGCATAGCGGCCCTCTGAGCTTTGCAACCTCAAGCGTTAGATGCTCCAGCATCCAGAGCCACGCGAGCAGGTAGCTGAGTATCTTCTTCCCAGATGTACTCCGAGTCGTAAAATTTCCCCAGTCTGTATCGTTGCTGCTTTCCCCTGCCCGATTTCGTATCCCGTACTTTCCGGGTACCATATTTGACTTCTGCTGCCACACAAGCAGCATGATCTCCCTGCGTTGCTCTCTTCAATTTTGCTGCGAAATCGTGGTCCAAGGCACCGGTAACGGAAACTTCCAAAATATTGTACACCGTTGCCAAGGGCTCCAGGACGTTCTGGAAAAACCCTCGTTCGCGTTTTGGTCGCCGGTAACTCAAATGATTCTCGTCGTAGTTGATATCCAACTGCCGCAAAGCATGATCTTGACCTAGGTGTCCTGCAACAATTTTCAAACTTTCCGCTGCCTTCCGATACGATAGACGAGCGCTGTCGATCGAGACCGTAAGTACTTGGACGTTCAGCTCGCAGCGCTTGATCAGTTGCAAATAATGAGGTGCAAGGTCTGACATGTTGTCGATCATCTCATAATGCTCGTTCTTGATCTTATAAAGATAATAGCCAGGTCGAGGGTCACGGTGGGTTATTTTTCGGCGGATGCCGATGTTGAAGCTGAAAGTATTGCCGCCATAGAGTGCTCTTGCCGCCGTCTCGTGAACTTCTCTGTTCACATGCAGCAGAGCGATCGCAAGCTCAGATGAGACGCTATAATTGTGAAGACTTCTGTCTATTTGCGATTGAGGTATCTGGCTAATGCAGATATGAGAGCATCTGGTCCCACCGGCCCCACGAGTCTCGCATTCGCATGTCGCTCTCCAAACTACTGCGGTGACGGTTGCACGGCGGAGGATAGGCCGCGGAGCGGTTAGACAAAGCCCAAAGATCATATCTAGGATCTCTTGCGGAAGGCCAAGGAGGGAAAGGCGGCTGTCTGCCATACTGAGATAATGCCGACCTGGATACTTGTTATTAAAGGTGTGATGAGAAACCAAACCAAGGTACCTGGTTCTTTTTCAGCAATGAATCAACCAGGTAGACAGGCGCTTGAACATGAGATCTGAGTCTTTAACTGAATTGTCAACACAGCTAATAAGTGAATTCTCACACGAACCCGGAGTGAATGTCAACGTTTGCCGTGAACATAATTTGGTGACTTGAGTGATTATTCATGTGTTTAGCAAGGTCAACACATCAAATGGATACAATGAAGTGAGATATAGAACCACCTTAACGGAATTTTCGAGTCTGCCATGTGGTCTCTTAGGCAGCCTGGTACACGACTTGTCATTGTGAAAGATTACACTCTTATTATTTTCTCTTCATGCCGTAAGATTATCGCCCTGAAGGTCGTTCATTAAACATGAAGGGTGCTAGAGTGGTGCATCACAAGTACACGTCGAAAAAATGCGGAAGTCGTGAGTATTTCAATTCGCACATGCATCTGGAAGCTTTGGAAGTCAGAAGCTATAGACCAAGGGCGTAAATTTCGTAAGCAAGCAGGAGCCACTCGAGCAAGGGCGTGGGCGATTTGCTAAAAGATCGAAACGCCGGTGATTGGTATCCAATAGTACTGGTGTTGCTATTTGCCTGAGGAAACAGTTTCTGAGCCGCCTACTTTTTTAGGATCACCTCCGGCCTGGAGACCGCTCCTATCCAAGATCCACCATGTTCGCCACTCGAATTTTTTAGTCACTCAACTACCAAGTTCTACCCGCACTATCAGTGCTTTTCCTGTCCTTGTTTCGTACAGTCCTAGCTGATTCTCTATCCTCAAGCAAATCTCCTTAATCTCTGCGCCGACCCTTGCTTCTCCTTCAACTAGATCCTTCTCCTTCAAACATCTCCATTGCTCATCCGAGGATACCCGTACAAAGACGTTGAGCTTGTCTCTTTGCAGAGTTTCACGTAGTCTTTGCTCTACTTCTCTAACCACGGCCGGTTGGCGCCAAAACTCAATGGTCTGTTCCTCGCCCCGAAGGCGAACCATAGAAAGATTTTCGCTAGTAGGGAAGCCGACAAGAATTTCACCATCGAAAGAATCATGCTTGCTTTGAGCGTCTTTCGAATCTATGCTCGCGATCGTAGGAGGAATGAGGTCGGACATATTGGAGGGAACTAGTATGAGAGTGCTTTGCGATACTCCCGAAAGAGCATTAACGTGAAGGTGGGGTGTGATGTGCGTTCTGATCAGGTCGGATATGATGGCCGTGCGGGCTGCGCTTTGGTGTTGAGAGTAGGATGACAAAGATGGCAATGAAGAAGCGGCGTCGGTGAGGCTTTCGGAATAAGAAGGTAGTCCATCAGAAGAGGAAGGCTTCATGGCGAAGACAAGGCACGGCTCTGGAATGTCTTGGTGAAATGGTCTGGAGGCAATAGAATCAAAGGGACTGTTTAGGCACTTCTCCTTCTATATCCCAGGCCAACAAGAAGGCTGTGCATCAAATATGAAGAGGGACAGCCAGGTGAATAAAAAGATAGGATTCATATGATGGAGGAATATGCCTCATCACATTTGATGGATGGTCTGACAAAGGGCCATCTATCCCTCAGCTTAGCTGAGCCGCTGCGGCTCAGGGTACGGCATGTCTGCGGAAGAGTCTCACTTAACGCGCTGTGATCCTTTAGGAGCAAGTTTTTTTACTCTCCTCTTGGACTTCAGGGCTGTATGTATCTCGAAGATTTTAGCCCTGCATAGCCGCAAAATGCGGTCCCTTTACGGTTATCAGATTGCAATCGACACTTAGAAGAAGAGGGCGATGACTGCGTATGTGGAGAGGAATGTCGTGCAGTTTCGACACTAGGGAGGGCTATCGCTAAGGCTGACTCGCCTACTTTCAGACCTCATTCCTCTCACACAACTGCTTCACCTGTACCATGCTGGTCTTGGGATTGGTCCCTTGTCCATTCACTCTCAGGAGATGGATTCCTTACTTGGCAGGATGAGGCTTTTTGCGCAGCCTGTAAATACTAGGAACTAATATATAATGCATCTCCTTCTTCTGTCAAACAGCACGTCGACCAAAATCTCGATTCTTCCTATTCTTCTTACTCAAGCCTGTCGCTAGTAGTCTCCCACCTGCTATACAACTGTTCAAGTTTAGCTTTTCTTTTCGTGGATTCTTCCATCATCCTTGGCATCCTTCTTAGCCTTGCAGACACCGTCGAACGCTGCCACTTCGTGCATCTAATCTCTGAAACCCAAGGAAAGGCCAACAATTACTACTCTCCAAATGTGGTATCAAGTCTCCGACGCCAATTCATACCTCGTCATTACTGGCGGTGGCATTGACGATGTGAAAATAGTAAAGAAAGCCTGGGTGTATCCATGGCAAAAGTGCAACAGAATCTCGATCAGTCCTTTCGACTTCGAGATTACTCTACAGGCCATGACAATCGAAAAGCTTCAGTTCCAGCTGCCAGCTGTGTTCACCATTGGCCCAGAAGACGACTCAAAGGCACTCGAGAAATATGCGAAGATCTTGACTGGACGTGAGAAAGACGACGCAAGCCGCCACGCAACGCCCACAGGCCGTAATCATGTTCAGGACATTGTCAAAGGCATTATCGAGGGCGAGACCCGTGTCATTGTTTCCGGGATGACTATGGAGGAGATCTTCAAGGAACGTCAGGTCTTCAAAACGAAGGTGATCGAGAACGTTCAGAGCGAGCTTAATCAATTCGGTCTGAGAATGTAAGCTAAGACGGGGGCTTGACAAAAACGAGAGCTGATGCGATACCAGTTATAATGCAAACGTGAAAGAGCTCCAAGATACCCAGGGAAGCGAATATTTCAAATTCCTCAGCCGCAAAGCCCACGAGGGAGCCTCCAACCAAGCAAAAGTCGATGTCGCCAATGCCCGCATGATAGGGGAGACTGGGGAGGCCGAGAAACGCGGTGAAACGAGGCAGAAGATTAGCAAGATCGATGCCCAGACCGCGGTCCTTGAAACGCAGCGGAAAAGCGAAAAGGCTTTTGCTGATGCTGAGCTCACGAACACACAGACGAAGCTTAACATGGGGATTAACCTAGCCAATATAGAAGCCAGTCGCCAAGCTGAGGCCAAAGATGCTGAATTACAGCGAGAGGTGGAAATCAAGCGTGCAGAGATGGAGTTGGAAAAACGTAGAGCTACGGAGGTCGTCCACGCCAAGATTGAGCGGGAATCCGCGCAGGAGAAAGCCGATGCCAGATTATACGCCGATACCAAGGGCGCAGATGGTCTTTTGTACAAGCAGAAGCTAGAAGTTGAAGCTTCCTACTATCGTGCCACCAAAGAAGCCGAAGCGGCATTCTTCACGAAGCGAAAAGAAGCCGAGGGATTGACGGCAATGGCCGAAGCTTATGGACAGATGGCCGATGTTCTGGGCGGTCCTTCAGGGTATGCTGATCCATCGCCACTCATTCACCAAGCCTCCACTAACGTCCGCAGACTCATGCAATACCTCATGCTCCAAAACAACACCTACGAGAAACTCGCCAAAGCCAACGCCACCGCAATCAACGGCCTCCAGCCCAAGATCACCGTCTGGAACACTGGTGAGGGCGCCTCAAGCGATTCAACAGCACCGATTCGCAACCTTTTGCAGAGCCTGCCACCATTGCTATCGACAATCAACGAGCAAACCGGCATTGCTCCGCCGAGCTGGTTGGCACAGATGCCCGCGGCGAACCAAACACCGGCTCCAAGCCAAGCTTTGACGTCGTCTGCAAAACCGAAGACCAATGGAGTGTATGTCAATGGTGACGCCCATGGGTCTAAATGAGTGCTCAAAACCCCTATAGCAGATGCGAAGTGTGAGTAGGAAGTATTGACGAGACGTGACAATGATGGTGGCCAGCTTGCTATTTTATGATGCCTCAAGGTGGTGTATGGAGTATTAATATGGGTACACCAGGTTGTTGTATATTATCACTTCTAATTCTAGAGCTACATTCCAATTTCCCATCTTCAGTCTATCAGCGTAGAATACAAGGAATTTTCATTCATACTAACCATCCTATGGACGGTTGGAAAAGCACCCTCAAGATGGGGTAATTTCGCAACGTTGCCAAGAACCGGAACGGAGAGATGCTATTCGAAAGAACTCAAGGCATACGCTCGTGCTTCGTCTACCTCAGTGCAATATAGTATATCACCATAAGAACGCGAGATCTCTTATCGTAAACGCACCTCCTATCGCCATCTTGAAACGGCCAACAGTTTCCTCCGCGCAGCCAAATTTTCTTGGGAACAACCTCTCTTTTCCTCTTGCGGTTCCCGCGCCATCCGCGTCGTCCGGAGTGTCTTTTCTCATCTCGGTTCGTGTATCTACCTTCGGCAAGCACCATGTCCGATTTCTTGGTCGAGAGTGCTATGTACACGCTATTTTTCATAGCTAGGAAGTGTGGCGAAGAGTAGTTCTCATTGCTCGAAAGCGGGAACTCGAAATGAATTTTTTTGGAATGGGCATAACTGACAGTAAAGTGCATAGAGAAGGTAAAAAACGATCAAGCTTATACGTTCTATTGGCTTTAGTTGTTTAAGATTTGATTTGATTTGGGGGCTGATCCAGCGTTGGTTTAAGTTTGAAGATCTTTTTGGGGAAGGGATTGAGGATGGTATGGTAGGGGGTGTGCAAGGTGCACTTGTCTTAGATTTGGGTTTGTAGCTAAAGGCTTTTAATTGGGGCATCACGTTATATATACCGAGAACGAACTTTCTCCATATACAGATTTTCATGCCACAATTTTTCACTAATTTTGTGCAACATGTAAAAGGATGGGTCTGATGGAGAATTTTCGAGATACGGGAGACAAGAGGGTTAATCTTGTTTTGAGGAGTGTCCGGCACTGCATGTCTAAAATCATGGTCTATTGGTGATGATTAAGGTTCGGAGGAGATAATTATATAACTAAGAGAGGCGAAGGTGGTTGGTATGAAAGGTTGACTGTATAGACAGTGAAAGAAAGAATCTGGTACAGAGAAGTGTCCAGGCATCTGTGGATGTCATCCTGCCATGTCGATATGGACTTATGGTGATCCAGCTCAGATTTTCTTTGCCGTTGGACTGAAGCGTTCATAAAGTTCGTTGCGTGGGTTCTTGATTGCGGCATGGCGAGTTTACTTTTTTCAACTTTACAGATACCACTAGATCGGTGTATGACATGGCGCCCCTCATTCTCCGTAACGATCACCACAGCGCCCCCAGACCGTTCAAAAGGCGTGATCAGATCAAGTCCCTAAAAGCGTACCGACGAGATTCAGCCCAGCGCTGGCAACATCGACTCCAGTCTTCAAAGGGTCCTTGCCGGCTTCTTGCCTGATAATGGTTATGATGTCCTTGGGGTCAGGAAGCACAGGTTTCGGTATCGAGACTTCAAAGGGGTCCTCTGCCTCGTCGGGCTTGTTTGGAGGACTGGCAGCCTTCCCTTGCTTTGAACGGAGGCGGCAAATGTCAGTTGGCATTTCGTAGGGAGGTGGATCGACTGAAAATTCAGGGTTGAAGTTTTTAGGGAACCTAGCACCGCGAGATTCGAGATAGTAAATTATTTTCAAATGGTTGGCTTTCATTGCTGAGCAAATCGGAGTGTGCATTTGGTAGTCGAGCGTGGAGATGGTGGCGCCTTTGCTGACTAGTTCTTGGACGATAGCGAGTTGACCGGACGCTGCGGCACAATGAAGAGATGTCCGTCCACTGGTGTCTACGGCTGATATTTCAGTGGTCTTGTTGGCCAGTAGCAAGTGTGCGATATTTCGATGTCCATTCGTCGATGCGACATGGAGCGAAGTTTCCTGATTGTTGTTTCGCTTGTTGGGATCCATTCCTCGTGATAAAAGGAACCGTATTATAAAGGCAGACCCTGTCTTCGCAGCGCTGTGCAGCAGCGTGTTGCCATCTGAGTCGATGCCTTGAGTATCGGCGCCATTATCTAGAAGTATTCGTGCTAAATTTTCGTCGCCATTCACCATAGCAGCGTACAGCGCAGTCCAGCCGTCTGAGTCTTTGGTATCTATGTTTACCCCAAAGCTCAGAAGAATGCTAACAAGAGCCTCGTTCTTAGCCATCACAGCACGTATCAGCGCTGTGCAACCATTTCTGTCCCGAGCTTCGATATCGGCGCCCATGTTGGCCAGGAGCGCCATCGTGGTTGTATCAAGATTCGCTGCGGCTAAAAAGAATGCTGTGAAGCCACGCTTATCTTTCGCCTCGAAATCCGCCTCGATTGAAGCCAAGATCTTTGTGACCTCGTACTGTTGCTTTGCCACGGCGTGGATCAACGCTGTCTGCCCTGTAAGATTCCGTAGGTCAAGACGAGTGCCATGCTGAATTAGCACTTGTGCGGTCTCGTAATCACCCTTGCCGGCCGCCACATGGAGCGCGGTGGCCTCCTTCCCATTGATTGCATTGATGTCGGCACCGTTCTCTAGCAAAAGCTTCACATGGTTGGATCTTCCTATTGAGGCTGCAACATGCAACGGAGAGGTACCTGCGCAATCGCAGGCGTTCACGTCAGCGGCACCTTGTCTAATCAGTAGCTTTAAGATCGAATCATTCTCCTTTTCCATCGCGTAGTGCAATGGCGTAGACCATTGGTCAAATGGACCTGTGGACTGGGTCATCATTGCATCTGCTACTTTGTCTCTTGCTACCCTCCCAGTAAAGTCTGGGCCATAGTTAAGCAACAGTTGGACCATGGGAATGTCGTTTTTCACAATTGATTTGTCTAACACTGTCATCCATAATGGCCGCCCAAAAGCTCGAGTGCAGTAGTCGGGACTCAATCCGGAATCGAGACATTTCTTGACCTTTGCAATGTTTCCAGTAGACCACGCGTTGTAGAGATCTTCAGGACTATACTTCATGGTCAGTGTTGGCTATGAGGTAGCACCAGAAAGCATTGAAAAGACATCAATCAAGGCTCGATGGAAAGTGTAAGAAGGCCAATTGAATTTCTTTTCAAGGCCGCTTGATGACTTCGCCATGCACTTATTGACGCACGCTTCGGGCGCAGGCTGTTGCCTACAACCCTCAGGTACGTTCTGCGCCACAACGACGGTTCGGAAGGGTGAGGCATCAAACATGGCCCATTTTGATATTGGGCTGTGTACGAAGCATCGTAGTTGTTCGCAAGGACCCTACCGGACCTGATAGGCAATCTTCTGGTGCTCCGCCCCATAGGGCTGAGATAAAGCTACTCTAATACTCTCTATCAAACACATCAAAGCAACCTCCTGCTTATCCTCCCACCCTCCCACGCCTCCTAAACAACTCAATACATACTGCTAATCTAACTGTAGCTCGTCTTCTAATAATCAAAACTACGAGCCAAGTAGATGCTGGCGTGTTGTTACGGAAAGCCAAGATATAATACAATAATGTCGAGCAGAAGGTATTCATCTAGAATTACAAGCGGACCTCTCAATGATTTCGGCAATTCTGATTATATTGGTTCATCATGATCATGGTTACAATAATACGAGTATCACATCGCTAGCTGACCAACCTCCTATGCTAGATAAACCGGTGTTTCTTAATGTATCGTGTCTCCTGTCTTTTTCGATTGCCCTCCAAATTACAGAGAAGAACTCGACGCGCGAGGACCGTGACAATGCTCTTCCTCTTAAGTCTCATGTGCATCTTGATTGCGCCTCTCTACGTGATCTATAAACCTCCCACTTTTCTGGTACAGTATTTTCAGCGTCGGTGGCCAGACGTCCTCTGGCGCATATCTACGTCTACGAAGGTCATCGCGCTTACAATCGACGATGGGCCATCCGAGTACACCAACGAGATCATGCAGATCCTTCACACAAACGGTGCAACCGCGACATTTTTTATTATCGGATCGCAAGTCGCAGGACACGAGGCGACGTTGCAAGATCTCATACGCAACGGAAACGAGCTGGGGAATCATGCAATGCACGATGAGCCCTCACGAACCTTGAGCGATACCACTCTAGTCGACCAGATCCAGTCCGTCGAAGAAATGATTCACAAGGCATACGCTGCCGTTGACACGAAGTCTCCTCCCAAGTACTTCCGACCAGGCTCCGGCTTCTTCAGTGAAAGGATGCGCAAGATGCTGGGCAGGTTAGGCTACCGGCTGGTCCTTGGTAGCATTTATCCACACGATCCCCAGATCCCCTTCTGGCGTATCAATGCGAGTCATATACTGAGCATGTTGCGGCCCGGAGGCATCATTATCTGCCACGACAGGAGGAGCTGGACAGCTCCCATGCTACGAAAGTTGCTCCCCGAGATTCGGCGCAATGGCTATCAAGTAGTTACTGTCACCGAGTTGCTGAAGGAAGCAGGGACGGGACGTGGCTAAAGACATGCCATTATTTGCTCAGGATCGTTAGAAGATGTTTGGTCAATGCCGCGGGCTATAAACTGGATATATCGAGTACATCCTGCAAGGGCTTTGTGATCGGACGAACATGATAACAGAAATTTGTAAAGCATATGAAAGATACTTGAGCGGATGACGGCACTCGCCTCCGAGTGCTGTCCGTAAAAGACGGCGTTTTCCAAGGGCAAAGAATAGCCAAACTCAATCAGGCCACATAGTAATAGTGGTGGGCCTCTCTGGGAAGATCTGATGCGTGTCAGTCGTGTGTTGAGACCTAACGGCACGTTTATACGCTTTGTTGACAAGAACATATCGCTATCTGGGCACCGCGATTCTCCTATCGTCCACCACCTCTATAACCCCTTTTGTATACCTTAACTCCCTCTAAAGAAAAGACCCGTGACGAAATTAGCTTTCGTATGGCTCGATAGATTCAAGAGATATTGCAGGACATCCTAAATTGTCACGTCAGGTTTTGGACCGAGTAACCATAAATCGGCCAGCATTACGACAGATTCTCCTTCAAAGCTCCGAAAGACCAGACTGTTTGCTGGCTTTCTGCAAGCACCAGTACGCTATGCAATGAGGTACAGAAGTAAGGACACAGTGACGAGGTGAGTAGATCTGAATAGTTTGGGTATAGTACTGCAACTGTCGCCTTAAATTTCTTCTCCCCACTTTATCCGACATCAAAATACTTCCAACAGTTTCCGCGCCTCGGTTTCTCCCGAAAAACCACTGGCCACAGCTTTTCCCCCACTTCCAGGAACTACCACAAGGAGACAACTTCCAATCCCTTTACATCTCGATGGCCTCTTATCGGCGCGAAGTCTACTAATAGTGTTCTTGTAACAAACGCCCGAAAAGCATTCACCTTACCGTCAGGTAATCATCCCACATCTTCCAGCATCCAGTTTGTTATTCAAAATGCGAAGCTTATCAGCAAGATTTTAATAAGAAACCGGGGGGTCTTAACGCGCTGTGAGCGCTGAGGGTGGGCTGTCAGCTGACAGAGAGCAAGTTGATGTAAAGCTCTTGAGTTTTTACAAGGAAGAGGGGAGGTTGGGATGCAAATGTTTATAAGAAGGGGATGACATGTCCAGTATATCGCCTAAGAACCTATCGTGGCAAATTCTCGGTACAATTTGTAGCAGAGTAAATAAATCTCCTGAACACGGTAAGAGTATGGGCTGGAGTAGAACCTGGAGGCAACCACGTAGTCTCTAGATTTTCATTATCCTTGTATTTTCTATCTTAAAAATCTAAGCTCCGCTTTTTCAAGGAGACCACGTGCCTAGACATTCGTAATATGTTTGACAAATTCAGGAGGTACAACGAGATGTAAAAGATTCACCAGCTGCCTCCACCAAGTAGAATCTGCACGATCTTTTAGTAAGATTTCGTCGTTCAGGAATTAAGTCTGACCCCTTTCCCCTAATAATACACAATGTCCCTAACATTGCCCTTTACGCCTTGCCAAATGCTTGAGATCAATGCCGGACATGAAAGCCTCCGTTCTCAGTAGCAGCCAAGATCCAAGCATCAGCCCAATTCTTGAGTATCCTCAATATCGCCCTCCCATCAATTGCTGTCTTAGCGCCATAATCTGAGCTCTCTCTTGTGGCGGTAAACTATCGACCTGTTGCTGGGTCATAGCAAGAACCTGCTTCAGCAATTCGTCTTGCCCTGGCTGCTGCATTGGCTGCGGCGGAGGTGCTTGCGGCACCTGTGGAGGCGGTTGATACACCGGATGATGCACCGGCGGGGTGGGCACATGCATGGGCCCTGGTTGCATATGCTGGTATGGCGGGTAGCTTTGTTGCTGTTGTTGAGGTGGGGGAATAAATGCAGGTGGTTGTCTGGGAGGTGGAACATGTTGTGGTTGAGGTTGGGAGGGAGGCACAGGTTGTGGTTGAGAAGCTTGCTCGACGACAGAGCCGAGCACGGAGGTGTCAACGAGACCCATGAGGAGGAGAGCTTGGAAGACGGCGTAAGAGAGCTGGGGGGCTTTTCTGAGGAGTTCGGTCGCTTTGGCGGGGTCGCCCATCACTAGGCCTTTCATTTGAGAAAGGATGTCGAGGAGTTGGGGGGGAGGAAGGGTCGAGAGGGTTTTCGAGATGGCGTCGGGGCAAGTAAGGCCAGGTTGAAGGTCAACGCCAGGAGGAAGAGGTGGGAGTGACGATGAGGTGGTAGGGGCTGGTTGTTGGTTCTGAGTGTGACCGTTCGGGGCCATGGAGGGTGGTGGTTGAGCGATGTAGTTTGCTGGGGCTTGGTCATCTTTGCCGCCAACATGAGAGAAGTCCACTTTGAGTTTGCGCCCCGCAATCTCGTATTCGTTCATATTTCGTACTGCTGAGGCGGCCGCGTCTGTGTCTGCGAATTCCATAAAACCAAAGCCTTTTGGGCGGCCAGTTTCGTTGTCATAAACGAGCCTAAAGTTTACAACATGACCGACGGTGCTAAAGTAGTGGACAATTGACTCTTCAGTCAGATCTGGGAGATAGCATTAGCGTTAAGCTCGGTGAAGTGCAGGTGAGACGTACCATAGGGAATGTTGCCGATAAAGACAGTCCTTCCCGGCTCCACCCTTCCTGGCTTGTCTGCCATGATGTGAGAGACGCAGCTTCCCTGAGCGTTTTGTACGTTAGGAGTTGCGGAATCCTATCATTGGTTACTTGGGCTTATATCAAAGTCCTCAATTTCGAATAAAGGAAGTGTATGTCATAAGATTGTTCTCTTTCACCACAAGAATTATGTTTGTTCGATTGATTATGCCGCATGAGGTGGAATTTGAGATTTGCTATCAGAGCTTCTCTGGTACGCCGTAGGAAGAGTCTCACGAAAATGCTCTAGCTAATTTAATGGTTGACAACTTCTTCATTAACTGCTTACCTCCGCAACAATCCCGTGAGTCCTTGAGGCCTCCTAAACTTATCCTGTGCTCGTCATTATGGCAAACGATCCCCAGCAAGCATGGAGGAAGTTGCAACAAACACTGGCCTCGGGTCAGCAACAGGCACGGAGAGGCTTCGGAGGCAACCCCAAAGGTTTCTTTGGAGGAGCTGCAGCATTATTACTACTAGGAGGTGGAGTAATAGTGGTCAACAATGCTCTATTTAACGGTATGTCTAAGCACCACAAAGCTTGTCAATAGGGCATGGCTGACGTATTCTAGTGGACGGTGGTCACCGCGCTATCAAATACACAAGATTAAGTGGTGTACAGAAAGAAATCTACTCAGAAGGTAAACATCCCCCTACCACAATTAAACCCTCAGTTCTAAATTGTTATAAGGAACCCACTTCAACATCCCCTGGTTTGAAACGCCCATAACCTACGACGTCCGCGCCAAACCCCGTAATGTCGCCTCCTTAACTGGTACCAAAGACCTGCAGATGGTCAACATAACTTGTCGTGTGCTCTCCCGCCCTCAAGTCGATGCTCTCCCGCAAATCTACCGTACCCTCGGCACCGATTACGATGAGCGAGTACTACCTTCTATCGTCAATGAAGTCTTGAAAAGCGTGGTTGCGCAGTTCAATGCTAGCCAATTGATTACGCAGCGTGAGAACGTCGCAAGACTTGTCAGAGAAAACCTAGCACGAAGAGCCTCAAGGTTCAACATCGTCCTTGACGACGTCTCCCTAACTGTAAGCCCCCCACAGCGATCTCCAGTCTCCATTCTCTAAACACCCACACAGCACCTCGCCTTCTCCCCCGAATTCACCGCCGCCGTCGAAGCCAAGCAAGTCGCCCAACAAGAAGCCCAACGCGCCGCCTTCGTCGTCGACAAAGCTCGTCAAGAAAAACAAGCAACGGTCGTCCGCGCCCAGGGAGAAGCCCGCAGCGCTGAGCTGATTGGTGACGCGATCAAGAAAAGCAGGAGTTATGTAGATCTGAGGAGGATTGAGAATGCTCGGAATATTGCGCAGATTCTGCAGGAGAGTGGTGGGAAGAATAAGCTATACTTAGATGCGAATGGGTTAGGGTTGAATGTGCAGGAGGCTTATGAGGATAAGAAGGTGCATTAGTGGCTGTGAGGTTGGAAGTTGGAGGGGGAGGGTTGAGGTGGTGAATCTCCTCTATACAAGGTGTTTGAAAGCGGGAATGAAAAAGAAAGAGGTGTATCATAACTTCGTTACCTAGCCTTCCACAATTGTATGCTACGCTTGACAGGTGATATTGGCATACAAGTATAACTCCCCCTACGAAAAAGAAAACACATCTAATCCTTGCACCCCTACTTTTCGCCAACACGTTCTCAGCGTGTCGAGGAACGAATATTCAGAATTTTAGATATTCAACGACAACGATCCAGAGACACCAGCGACAAGCGAACGTATGCTACATCCCTTTCCAGCGGAAGTACAGAACCCCCACGATTGCCCTTCAACTTTTGTACCTTCCCTCCCTTCCATAAAATAGCCAGTCCTCCTTTTTCATAAGCCCATAGTGTACAGCAATTTAGATACCCTCCTGATTCCCACATTTTGATCCTACTGGCCTCGCAACCATGCCATCTCTACTGCTCCCTTGCCAATCCTTACCCTACTGCCCCATCATAACACTCTGCACCTCAAAAATCTCATTCCTCCATCCCCTCCCGTGGGCATTATCATCGACCCTCTCCCCCGCTCTCGCCCCCTCCTCTTCCCACAACTTGACCACACTACCTGGCGCATACACGCCTCTGAAAACGCCCTTGCTGGGCGTCACGCCCACTCCAGTGTACACATCCGGGTCCTCCTCGGGCGTCAACCGCGCCATCACCGCTTTCACGAATGTCCTTAGGTCCTTCGGATCGGAGATGCGGGTCGCGCGAAGGCGTTCACGCGCGAAGAGCAGCTCGCGGTTGGCGAAGTGGAAGCCGTCGGAGATGGCGGTGGCGAGTTGCTTCTCGATGGTTTTGCGGAGGATAGGGCGCATGAGCGGGGTGAGGAGCCAAGCGAGCCAGCTGAATTTGGATTTGCGGAGGGTGTAGTTCAGGTGGTGGACATGGACGCGGACGGCTTTCAATGTGAGAAGTTTCTCGAGGCGCTCACGGCCGAGCACGACGTCCAAGGAGATGTCGATGCCCTTTTCGTCGAGCTCAAAGGACGCAATGCCCTCATCTGCGAGGCGCAAAATCCCAGAGTGCGCGCGTAGCCAGAAACCGATTTCGTCTGCGCGGACAGAGAGACCGGCCATGTTGATAGTGAGGTTAGAGGTGGTGGATGTGGTGGTGCGGAATCGGGCTTTGCGGATTTCGAGGTCGTTATGGGTTTCGACGCGGAGTTTGTAGGGGAGAAAGGAGGTGTTGTTTACAGTGCGGCCAGGCTCCAGGATCAGGTTTTCGAGGAGGAGGTCGATCTCGGGGACAGAAACTTCGAGACGAGGGATGGGAATGTATTGGATTGCTTGGATGAGGAGGGGAATGAAGACGTGGAACGAGTCTTCGAGCAATTCTTTGTTCGCGTTGGCGTGCACGGGGGAGAGAATATTGAAGATTTTGGACGAGGTGGAGATTAGTTTAGAGATGTCCTCGTCGTCGACAACGGACCGGACGGTCATTTGCATCTGGGAAAACATGTCATCGATGTCTTTTCGAAGATCAGACTCCTTGTCGGCCTTTTTAGCTTTGTCACGAAGTTCTTGGATCTTTTTGTCGGCGGATTCAAAAAAGTCAGGGTCGGTCAATAGCTTCTGAACCGAGTCTCCAACATCTACCATAAGATTCTCAAACTCGGGATCTCTCTGCGAATGGTCCATGACCTTTTTGAATTTCTTCTCAAGCAGCTCCCACTGTTCGTGATCACCGAAGGTACTAATAAGCGACCAAAAGTTCTGGACAGCCCGGTCGAGCTCAGGATTCGTATTGACATCCTCCTGAGCAGTGCTGATGGTCTGGTCGGCCGCACGGGAGTATGCCATGGCATAACGTTTGATCAACAGTCCGATAGTCGAAACCGAGTCAGAGTAGTCGTTCCGCTTACGTAGCTTCATAATAGCTTCTTTGAGACGATGTAGCAGAGTCTCCTTCTGCTCGCCGGAGATGTTCTCCTTCATGCTTGAAATGGCATCTTGTCCTGTCTTCGCCGCTCCATTGCCCAAGATCTTTGATATTTGGGTAACCTCGTTTCCCAGGTCATCAATGGTAGGTGGAGGCCCCGGCTCCGATCCAGGTTCTTTTACTGTGTTCTTGTCCTGCTCTGACGGTTCTAACTTTTTACCAGCCTCTTCGGCGACGCCAGATAATGAAAACGCAGTGTCTGCAAATACTTGACGGCCAATAGTTCCCAAATCTCCAAGAAAGAGTCGGAAGTCGGAATTGGTCAGAAGGAGGCTGCCAACGGTGCGTAGGCTCTCGTAGGCTGGAGGATCGATCGATTAGCCATATCAAGTTTCGGTGATGGATATATAACCTACCGGCAGTGGTATCTGCCTTGGCTTTGACGTTGGAAGCAGTCTTGGCAAGATGGCCGGTGTCCAAGGAGATCTTCGAATTGGATAAGAACCAGATGAAGTCCTGGATCTGATCGTTCTCGTTCTTGTGACGTAAGAGTTCAATGAATTCGGCTAGCCATTGTTTCGAGTACTTGACCAGTAAACGACCGGAGTCGCTGAGATCTGGGTTATCGGGGTTCAGGATATCTGAGGCTAGAAGGGTACGCAGGTTGATGATGAGCTGTTCCGTGGATGGCATGTAGCCCTTGGTCAACGCTCTAATCATTTGGTAGGAGTGCATTTTCTGATGCACAGTCCTCTGCAAGCTCGTGTCGTCTGCATATTGAGGGAGGAGAGCCTCCGTGTCTTCGCCCCTGGCCTTGCGGAGCCCGAAGCAGGAAGACATGGCTGCTTGGTAGTAGTTGAAGCTCTCGCTAGATGTACATTAGGTCTGATCAAACACTACTGGTGGTCGAGAATGGTTCAAAGAAAAGAAAAAGAAACCCAAGATTGAAGCTTTGCCCAATCAACGCATGACGGAGTGTTACTGCTGTGCCCCTCACTGCCTTGAAAGATGATACGGATGAGTTCATAAGGTACGTACCACAGTTACGTCAGGGCACCAGGGAGCGGCAGCTAATGACGCAGTGCCCGTTTGGGTTCAAGGAGCCAATCAGATGCTTTGGCATGGAGGAGCACGCGAGCTCCTTACTTTTACGCGGCTTTTTGATGAATCGCATTGTTTATTGTTTACATATCCAGCATGGGGAGGATTCTGCTATGGCAGCAGCTGTGTATGCAATCATATAATCATATGCAAGCAGCACAAGTCAATACACAGTGGTCATGATCAGTTCATGCTCGACAGCTCCCAATGGCTCGCCGAAGTTACACCGTACGTTCCTCGGTAGCCGTCCTCCGGATTCGCCCGTCCCGCTTGTCAGCTTTCACGGAAACCCCCCCCCGGCCCTGCACCGCTCGGGCTTAATCTCCATTACCCTAAGGAAATTTCTTTTCTTCGTGTACCAGGAGATTGGCAGGATTGGGAATCAAGACGGTGCAGCTACTTATATGTGGCCGAGTCCACACTCCGCCGAGTCTTCGACCGATGCACAAATTTGGAGCTCTCACCTCACGAACGTCAAGGAAGTTAAGCTGTCCTTCACATTTGAAGCCAACAGAGCTATTGCCAATCAATACACGATCATTGACTATGTCAGCAACTAACCAAGCACCAAAGAGCGGCGACTACGATACCACCCATTCCACAGCGGTTCGCAGGTACAACCGAACCCATGGTCTTCTTCCTCCAAGAGTCGAAGACCCCGAGATTCAAGTTAAAAGATGTCTCAAGCAGATAGGGCAAAAGACCCAGCCTATAGACAAGTACCTCTACCTCAGTGGTCTTCGAAATACGAACGTTCACCTCTTCTATCGCCTTGTCGTTCAGCACATTAAAGACCTCGCTCCACTGATATATACCCCGACGGTAGGAGAGGCTTGCTTGCAATGGTCTCATAATTATGTACAGCCAGAGGGACTCTACATCTCCTACTCGGATCGTGGACATATCGCCGCCATACTACAGAATTGGCCGCAAGCGAATGTCGAGATCACCGTCGTTACCGATGGTTCTCGAATTCTGGGTTTGGGAGACCTCGGGATCAATGGCATGGGTATTCCAGTAGGAAAGCTTGCACTATACACTGGATGTGCTGGTATCAGACCGGAAGCGACTTTGCCCCTCATGCTAGATTTGGGTACTGGTAACAAAGCTTTGAGGGAAGATCCATTGTATTTAGGAAGCAGAAGGGAAAAGGTGTCCTCCCAGGAAGAGCAGGAGTTCTTGGATGAGCTTATGGAAGCGTTGACTGAAAAGTGGCCGGGGTCAGTTGCGTTTATTTTATTAGGCAGACTAGCATGTCTTCATAAAATCTGCCATATCGTCCTGTTGTCCTGTCAAGTTCAAGTGACGCCCGAACTCATACACTCTCTTAACAGAAATTTTTCCACCTTGCTGACGTTTTTTTAGAATTGTGATCCAGTTTGAGGACTTCAAGAACCCTTTCCCGGCCCTCGAGAGATATCGGGAGAAGTACACCTGCTTCAACGATGATATTCAAGGCACTGGTGCTGTTGTAATGGCAGGTATTGTCAGTGCTGTGAAGCGAACAGGTATACCAGCCAAGGGTCAGCGAGCCGTGTTCCTCGGTGCTGGCAGCGCTGGCGTCGGTGTTGCTAAGCAGATTGTCGAGTTCTTTATGCGAGAGGGACTTACTGAACAACAAGCAGAAGAATGCTTTTCGCTCGTTGACACGAAAGGCCTAGTTACGGATGACCGAGGCGATAAATTGGCCGACCACAAACTATACTTCTCAAGACATGACAACGCAGGCAAGCAATACAAGACATTGGCCGAAGTGGTGGACTACGTCAAGCCCACAATTCTGATGGGCCTCTCTACGATTGGTGGTGCATTTACCCCAGAGATCTTAACGAAGATGGCCCAATGGAACGACCATCCCATCATATTCCCTTTGTCTAATCCTTCAGCAAATTCGGAATGCACCTTTGAAGACGCCCTGAAGTATACCAAAGGCTCATGCTTGTTCGCAAGTGGGAGCCCTTTTGCATCCATCGAGCACGATGGAAAGCTCGATACCCCTGGACAAGGTTGATATAGCCCTTCACTTCATGTCTATTTGTTGTTCAGAGCCACCAGAGGGTGCGGCATATCCCGTTACTTGTTGGGGATTTACTGCTTAGGGTATCACAACCTTTTGCACCCTCTGGTGGAGCCAGATAATTCTATCCTAGGAGAAAAGTGACTGATCATACCTTTCTAATTTAGGAAACAACATGTATGTTTTCCCCGGCATCGGACTCGGCACGATCCTATCGAAAGCAACAATAATCACGCAATCGATGATCTACGCCTCTGCAACATCGCTCAGTACTTCCCTCACTCCTTCCGAGGTATCTGAAGGCTGGCTATACCCAGATATTAGGCGCATTAGGGACGTAAGTGTGATAGTTGCCATGGGTGTCATCAGAGCTGCACAGGAGGCAGGCGTGGACCGAGAAGCACGTATCAGAGATATGACAGATGAGCAGCTCGAGCAATGGGTAAGGTCGAAAATGTACGACCCGGATATGGAACCCAAAAGGGTAGAGCAGGAGTTGGTTTCATTCATAGAGGATCTAGGTATCAAAGGAGGTGCTCGGGGTTCACATCTTTAGGCCTAGCGAGCTGTCAACGGGTCTGGGAGTATAGATTTGCTTTCTTTTGGGCTGTGTTCTGATCTCAAAGGCTAGACACATTGTTTCGTTCTCGCACCGGCTGGCGCTGCTGAAGGGCAAATTGGCTGAGGTGGATGGCAAATGGTGCAAGTAGAGGTTAACAATACTTGGGGCTGGCTTTTCGAATAGCATACTTATAGTCCTACGGACGTCAATTGCTCAATGAGCTAGAGATCATCAAATCTGACTTCCGAGGAGAAGGTCCCAGGCGAATTACACCTTAGAGATTAGACTGAAGAACAAGATATCCAGATGAACAAAGTAACTCCTTGTTTTCTTGGAAGAATATATAATTATTACTCCGGATTCCAATGCAGAGCTTGCGATAAGGGGCAAAGGAAATAGAACCATTTGATTTAGTAGTCTGCCTACGGAGGTACCTTACTCGTAGCTAGAGTCGCTGCTCACTTAGACAAGTCCTGCACATAGGCACAGCGGTCCTCTAGCAAATAATGGCCAGCCCTGCATCTAGTGGGCCTAACTCTCTGGTTCCCCAACCCCCCAGTCGTGCAGTTCAGCTCGTGGCGAACCGTTTCTGGAAAGGACCTCACCGCGTCGATTGCGAAGAAGTCGTAAGAGCTTCGATCATTCACGAATTTACGAATTTACTTACAGATACCCCATTGTTTATGAAAAATCTCTATCTAATTTGAGAGCTCCCCTAGTCTATCTCTGCTCGTTGACACCCGAAATCTTGCGTACCGGTACACACGAAAGTGAGTTGTCAAGTAGCTAGGCCACCACACCAAGAAGGATAATTTTTCGGCCAATCAGCGCATAAGGCAGAACGAAGATGTGGAGTCGAATCACTGGAAAATCGAATGACGCGGAAGACGACAGGCCCACTCAGACTGGTCGGCGCAAGAACGACGATCAAGCTTCAAAACGGCATCAGTCAGAATCAACAGCGTCTTCGAATTCGGCGCGCCAGAAAGTCTCACGAGGTGACGATCGTGATCGAGGATTCACTCCTACCTCTACGAGCTACGCTTCTACAACCAAAAACCCTTATCCAAATGCCGCTTCCCCGTCTGTAGCCCTGAGCTATAGCGTTGGGGGAAACAAAACCGACGAACAGTATATACCTCCAGGTCTGGTCAGAAATGCAAGCCTTGCAAATCAGATGCCGAAGACGAGAGCTGGCCGCGACGAGCGTGACCGAGATCATGAGCATAATGGCAAGAGCGAAAGGAGAAGAGAGCGCTCTCTAAGCAGAGACAGAGAGCAAAGCAAGAAGGAACGTCCGCGGAGTCATGACCGAGGCGATAAGCATCGGGAGAAGAAGGAAAAACGTGAAAAGAAAGACAAAGATCGGGCGAAGGACCGAGGACTGAGCAGGTCCGAGAGCGGATTCCGTGACGAGTATGGGACTAGTAGGGCTCTTGGTGACTTTAATGAACAAGTCGGCAGCGCTGCTTTTATGCAGTTTCCAGGACAGTATGATGGGGGTTTCGTTGGCGGACCGCAAGCTCCTCCAGCTGGCATATCGTCTCACGTACAGGATCAATTTCCGGGCCAATTTCCGATACAGTCGAGTGAGCCCTACCGTCCACCACTAGCCATGAGTGAAGGTGGACCAGGTCTTGCAGCTGACTACTACGGTGATGCTGGACAATCAGTCTCCGACCAGCCAGGTGTTCGATTGCAATCCCCATCCCTCATCGTCGGTGCCGAACCCCACCTGCAAGCTGCCTCTGCCGTCGCCGCTCCGCCTCCTGAGCCGAGTACTACAGGAGGTGTCGGCGCTGCTGCGTCATTCTTCAGTGACAGCTTTACTCCTGAGCCTGTAGAAGGGGCGAGTTCCAGTCAGGCACCAGCTGGAGCCAACGGTCCTTCGTTCTACCCGGAAGACTCAAATACGTATACTTCAAGCTCCAACAGACCCGAAAATACCCATCACGCGTCGTCCGCCCCTGCCATACCAACTCTTGGCGCCGCGGCAGCAGGCGCGGCAGCAGGCTATTTCATGAGTGGCAGCCAACCTTCACAATCACAGCGGCCGGAACGTGGCTCATCAGCAGGAATCGGTTACGGTGCATCTTCGTCATCTACGCCTCAACATCCACCCCCTCGACTGCCAAGTACGTCCGGGCCTATTATTAACAACTCTAAACCCTCAAAGCCAGGTAAGCACTCCTCCCAATCATCTAACCTTCCCATATACGCAGCAGGTGCCGCAGGACTAGCGGCGACGGCGTTCCAAAACAACCATCAATCTTCTGCACCGTCCTACCCGTCAGCCCAACACCACTCCACAATGTCAATGGTTCAACAACACCGTCATCACGGGCCACTGTCGAAGTTCTTGGACTTCTTCAAGGACCCTGAGGGAGTAGCCCGGTTCGAGGAGTATACCGAATATATTGGGGTTTGCCGGTACTGCTTTGCACCTGGATCTTCGCCCAGAGACGCACCACGAAGACATCACTATCGCCGCCGTCGCTCGAATGAACACCTTGGCAGCAGCACGCGCATTGACAAAGAAAGCCGATACGGATCATCTGATGGCGAAGGTCGACGAAGGCATAAGAAGGCTTCTTTGCTTGCTACTGGAGTCACCGGCTATGGCCTATCGAAAGTTGACGGAAGCCTTTTCAACCAGAAGAACGACTTTGACGATACCTACAGTGTAAAGACCGGATATCCCTCATCAACCCATGGCATGCATGGTAGTCACTCTCCTGATAGAAGAAGCATCACCTCGCGTGGGGTTACCCGAAGATCTTCTGAGACGCATTCCCGTCGACGAAGTCGAAGTCGAAGTCGATCGAAGGAGCGAGTCGAAAAGTGGATAACCCGAGACGGCAGAGTTTACAAAAAAGATTCTCAGGGCAGTCTTCTGGGAGGGCCTAGTACTACAGTTCATGGCCCTCGGCATCACCCAAGAACCAGAAGTAGATCCGGGTCGAGAGACAGAAAGAATGGCGTGGCTGAAGCTGTTTTTGGCGCGGCTGTTAGCTCGTCAGTTGCGGCAGCAGGTTCTCGACCTAGGAGTCGTTCTCCCAGGAAGGCGTTCGTGAGGTCTAAGCAACGAAGTCGAGAACATAGTCCAGACTTGCCTTCTGTTTTGCGAGTGAGCCACCCTGAAAGCCACCATGGCAGCCATAGATCGCACAATCCGCCTCCGTCATCACATCGGCATAAGTCTCATAAGAAGGAGAAGAAGGGAGGGTTTTTTAACTTTGGTAACGGTTCTTCGTCCTCATCCGACGCGGCAGGATTCTTTAGCAGTGGTCGGGAGAGACGGCGAAGCAGCAAGAAGTCGAACACTAAAGGCAAAGATGACCGGAACGCCGACGTAGCGTTGATGGGTCTTGGTGCTGCCGCTGCAGCTCTAGCTTTCAATGGGTCTCGCCAAGGAACGAATGCAAAGCGGATAAGTGGTCTTGTGGCAGGCAAGGAGTCCAAAGGGAAGCTTGGCCGCGCCTCTCATCGCGAGCTCAGACGTAAAGAAGCGACGATGTCAGGTTCGGATGAAAACATGTGGGAGTCGGCATCAGAGGATGAATCTGACAGCGGCAATTCTGCCCTCGCTTACGGGGTACCTGCACGTAGAAGAAGAAGCCAAGAGTCACTTTCTTCAGAGTCTTCTGGCAAGGGGTTGTGGGGCTGGCGGTGGGGCTCGAAGAAAAGGGCTAAGGATCCCACGAAGGTCCACAGAAAAACCAGCGATAATAACTTGTCCACCATCGCTGGCGCGGCGACTGTTGGCCTGGCAGGCACTGCTGCCGCGGTGTCTTCGATACCCCATGTCGGAAGCCATAACACCAGGATGAGCACTGACAGCAGCGTTCCGCTTCAGCTTGTCCATCCTGTGCCTACGTCTGATCCTTCCCACTTTGACATAAATAGAGCGAATTCAATAGCTTCTTCAAGTCAGCCGATCATGTATTCTCGCCCAGGTCCGGTACCTATACAGCATCCTCAACCAATAGCTCCTGTCTTACCAGCTGTCTATACTGCTCAAGTTCCGTATGGCCACTCATACAGCGTGCCTACAGGTCCGCCTGCAACCTTCCCAAATCTTTATCAATCACAAGCTTCGATACCAGGCAACCGCCGTCAGGTCCCTTTTAACATATCTCAAGATGCTATACCTGGAAATTTCCCTTCTGGTGGTCAATCGCTTCATAGAGATTCAGTGAGAAACGTAGTACCTCGAAGAAGGGATACTTCACCAGCAGCTCCTTCAACTGAAACCATTTTGAAGACTACAGCCCCCCGTAAGCGATCATCTCTCAAGGAAGATTCTTCAGCAGTTCGATTTGATCTAAGCAAAGAGCAACAAGATAAAGGCGGTCGTGACAACCGCCAAAGGTCGAATGAAGAAGAGGAGCTACGACTACAGCGTGAGCGCCGCGAAAAGCGACGTCAGGAGAAAGAAGACGAGGAACTACGCATCCAAAGTGAACACTACGAGAAGCGTCGTTTAGCAAAAGAAGAGGAATTGCGAGCCGAAAGCGAACGTCGGGAAGCCGCAAAGCAAAAGCAGATTGATAAAGATCGGAAAGCACCGAGAGAGAAGTCAAGCAAGGGCTCGCCAGCTGAAAAAGAAAAGTCATGGGCTACGTCTGCTACTACTGGAGCTGTCGCTGCTACAGTGGGTGCAGTTGTCGCTGTCGAAAGCTCAAAGAAAGACACAGAGCGAGATGAACGTCGAGAGAAGAGGCGAAGAGAACGCGAGTCTCAAAGGAATGAAATCCCAAGGGAAAGGCGTCAAAGATCCCCCGACGAAGCTTCCGGGCAGCTCTACAACGCTGATGATCAAGGTTCGTCTATTCGGCAGAAGGAAGTCGCGTCCGCACCTCCAACGGCACCAAGAACCGCGACGTCAGGTTTTGAATACGAAGATTATGCATCTTTCTTCTCACCACCCGAATTATCCTCTAGCTCTAAAGAACCCAAAGACCGCGTCGCTAACGCCAATGCTGACAATGATATCACTGCGTACCAGACACCGGAAATAATCACCAGGGAGCCAGCCGGTATACATAGCTCCTCACGCTCGCCTGCATATTCCTATACCCCTGATGAGATCCGTTCGGACCACGAGTTCCCGTCGTGGGTGCCTAGACTGAATCTTATTGAACCTACTCCTCCAGCAAGTAGAGCCAGCTCAACTAGAGGAGCTCCTTCGCCCGTCATACAACCACTTGAAGATATCATTGAGCAAGAGAAAGAACAGATTACAAATTCGACGACGCCCTCAAAGGTCACTTGGGGAGAGCCAGAAACCCGCGAATACACCATTATTACTCCAATGGAACAGCGTAATCAGTTCATCGACTCTCCTCAAAGGGAGACGGATAGTGAGGAAGATGTGCCAGAACTACAAGATAGAGATGACAGAAGCACACGTACGGAGAACCAATCGACCAAGGGGGCAAAAGCGGATTATGAGCCGGGGGACTATGGCAATGATCTCGAATTTGCTGCAACCTTGGCGGCTGGTTTAGAAGACACAGGATTTAATCCGTCAATTGTGATTGATGATCCGGTATTCCGACGACGAGACTCACCTCCTGGATCCGACAAAGTAGGTATAGCTGAGAAGGCCTTCATAGCCGAAGAAGCAAATCGTCAGCGACAGGATTCTCCCGAAAAGGGAGTGGAGGATCTTCCTCGTCCTACCATGCCTGGCAGTTTCGATGGCGCAGAAGAGTTCGAGCCTATACTCAACAAAAAGGATCGAAAGAAGAGAGAAAAGGCAGCTAAACGTCATGATATCGCTGATATCGCCATAGACCAATTCATTGGTCAGGCTTCTCGGAGCCGGAATATAGCTTCAGCAGAACCAGGGCGTCTCGATGAAAAGCCGATCGATACCCTTGATGATTATGATGACCGTAATAGGAGCGAAAAGAGTAAAATATTAAAGTCCAACGAGACTCAGCGAAACGGGGCCGGAGAACCACATACTGATATTGCTTCCACAAGTCAAAACAAATCTGCCGAAGAGGATTCTCTCGATGCGTCAGTATCGACATTCAGAGCTAAAAAGCCAAAAGGCCGTCAGGGCAAGGCGACGGGGGTCTTGCCAAATCAAATTCCCTTGCCGGAAGAAAAGGAAGAGTTTGACGCTATCGAGCGTCGAGTTGAACCTGAACCCCTAGATAATGATGACTACTACGACAAGAAGTCAAAGAATAAAACCTACCGTTCTAGTCAGGATCTTTATGAGTCGCCTTCCGAGGACGCTCCTAGTATCGCGGCAAGTGCTCCTGTTGGCATTGACACGGGTGATGGCAAGAAACACAGAAAAAAGTCAAAGCGCAGCAGCTCAGGCTATGACGATGCAGCTTCTGTCGCTTCTTCACCCGCGGTCTTCGATGATAGTCGAGATAGTAAAAAATCCTCTAAGCAGGAGAAGGGGCGGAAAGGTGGTCTCTTTGGTCTGTTCGGCAAGTCTACGGATAACCTTTTTGAGATAAACCGTACCAAAGAAACGCCTGAGGAAGCCACTCTCGACGGTTTCGAAGAGCCGAAGAGGAAGAGTAAAAAGGAATCGAGAGACGGTAAATCAAGTCGCAATGACGAGATCAGTAGTCAGCTCGCTGGGGACGATGACAGATTCAAGGATGGGGAGGAGAAAACTAGATCGCACAAATCGCGAGACAAGAAAGAGAAGCGACGAACTAGTGGTGGGAGTACAGCTCAAGATTCAGGTAGGATCACCCAAGACCTACCGGCCAAGGTACATATACCGGATTTCCCTGGTCATGGCTTCTTTTCAGTATCTGATTGCTGACGAATTTTAGGATCGAGAGTGCAGTCCTAGTAAGGACATATCTAGAGGAAAAACCAACGGCGAAGACGAGATCCAAGATGAACCACAATCGGTGTCTTTTTTAGGCATGCGCCAAGAAATACCGCCGTCACCTGATATACCAACTGCTACACCGAAACCCCCAAGTCATCAGACAAAGACAGAACCTGAAGTTTTAGCCAATGTCGCTACATATGCGATGGATGATCTCGCTCTCCTTGAAGAAAACCGTCGAACAATTCTCGCTGAAAGAGAACGACATGGCGACCTACGGTCCGTACCTAATAGTCAACCAACGTCGCCTCTTTCAAAACCGGGAGGCAAAAGCCGAAGGCTCTCTGAGGTTAGGACGCTTGACAGTGTTAAAGCCCTCGCCACTGCCACATCGCCTACAGCGGTACCTTTTCGCTGGAGGGAGCTTCCCCCGTCTCCCAGTTTCTCCCGTTCTTCTCCCTCTACTCCTCTTTCTTCCCTAAATCAACATCCAGATATTGCACCAACGCGACCAAAGATCCGACCACGCTCGACTGAATTCAAAGTGTCCACCGAGTTCCGGCCACTTTGGCTTGTGGAGATACATGGATCCAGACAGGAGCCGGCGTCTGAAGAGGTATACCCTTCGCTTCCCTCAAGTCATAACACTTCAAGGGCTTCATCTGTTCATGATCAAGAAGACGTAGACTTGAATCAAGACCCTGGGCAAGATTCGACTCAACATGGACTTGTCATTGACACTGAGAAAGCCGCCCTACAGTCAGACTTACTTGACTCGCAGGAGCCTACGCCTACTGCCTCGTCCTTTCAAGCTGCAGAACGAGGCGAGAAGAAACTGGACCACAACAACGAAATTCAGCCTTCTGAATCAATCGACAAGAATATACCTGCACCAGATATTGAAGACGCTAGGCCTGCCTCATATTCACCAGAGCGTCAGCTTCCTGGTGTCGATGATCTGTCTCCCTATCGTCGCCAAGGTTCGCCTTCCAGGTACAACTATGAACCCTTTCCAGACTTGCCTTGCGCATCGGCGGAAAGTGAAGCCCCGGCAGTCCCAGTTGATAATCCTGACAAAGATAGAGCATCTTTTGTCCAGAAGGCTGCAGAGATGGCAGCCATAGTAGGTGGATATGCTGCTGTTGCTATGGCTGCGACCACACATCACGACGAACCGCCAGAGCATAGCCTCTTCGAATTCCTTGACGACCAACCATGGCAGGATGATAGAACTCCAATTTCTGACATTGACCACCCCGCTACCGATCTCGACCACTTCCAGGAAGCTGACTTTTCATACAAGAAACCGAAGAAGTTGAAGGCCAAAAAGCGGCCAAAAGCCACCTCAAACCAAGAAGAGACTGATCTTTCAACACCAACCCTGGAAACTAATCTACTTTCTTCAAGCAAAAAATCGGGTCGTCTCGATATGGTAGAGCAGAGGAAGCTTCAAGAACAAGATGCACAGGATGCGGTTGACTCGTGGTTTGCTCCGGCCACACCTAAGAAATTAAAGAAAGACAAGAAAAACAAGAAGGAACGCGAAACCACGGATGTCGTGGAACAGCCACAAGCATCGACAAGTGACACTGTTGCGCCTTCTAAGGCTTCAACGGTAGCATCTCCTACTGGAGACGGTCTGAAGCTTGCGGGAGAACCCTCTTTGGACCTTATCGACGGCAAAGAAGCCAAGCTAGAGACGTCGAGACACGCCACTGAACTCACAGCCGACGAGCCTTCAGCGGTATCAAATCCTCTAAAAAGCGTCGATTATACAGTAGGAACGTTGGCTGGCGAAGGGGTGAACACTATGACTGCTTTAGTCCAAGATACGAAGACTTCTGAAGACGGTTGGACAAAGATCGATCCAACTACAAATCAACCTTCTGTCGAAGACGAATGGCAGGGTTTTGGCGGCAAGTCTAAGAGGAAAGGTAAGAAGAACAAGAAGGCTTCCGTCGAACCTCGGGAAGGAATCGCAAGGGAGCCTCAGGCGAGTATAGTCAAGAGCTCTGATATAGATAACACTTCCAACGTAGCCAAGCCGCAAGATGACATCGCATCTTCTAATAACGGTTTGCCCGGCCAAGCTCTACAAGCGGGGATTCACGGGCCAGAGATTCTGGACGAAAGTTTAGATCTGGACGCGGCAACAGAGACGTCGGAACCTTTCACGCTGTCAAGAAAGAAAAGCAAGAAAGGTAGAAGAAAGACTGAGTCAATGTCCCAGCCCGACGTCTCTTCCGAAACAGCTTTAGGGAATTCAAATCAAGTCAGTGGATCTCCCGATGACGAGACGAACCCCTTCGTAGCCAGTGTTCGTCCGCAAGAAAGTATCGGAGACATCGCTCTAGGTAACGCGCAATCAGCTTACTCGACAGGTCAGAACCCTGATAATGGCCTTGCACCCATTGAGGAGACGAAGAGAGGGAAGAAAAATTGGAAAAATTTGCCTGAAGCTGAAGAAGTCGAAGAATTGGATTCAGCAATACCGATGGTGAAGCAAGTAAAAACTCTCGATACCGAGACCGCTGAGCCACGTGTGCGTGACAAGGATCAGACTCAAGGCCAGCGTGACCCGGGGGCTACTGTTGCGGAACCTTCATCTATTGGAAACGAAGTCGAAAGAGAACATCAGGAGTCCAACGATACGCTAACCAAAATACCAACCGATCTATGGGTCTCTCCAGAAGCCATACCACTTCCAGTTGATGATGATCTTGATTCACTTCACGTTTCACCAGGAGCCATACCACTTCCAGTTGATGATGATTTAGATTTACTTGACGCTTTACCAGAGAGCCCGCTGATCATCGCAGGTGACCTCGATCCCGGTAATCTTACTAGAGGGGACCATATTCTGGGCGAGGTCGAACACGATAGGTCTCTAGATTTGGTCGACACTGTAGTACGTGACTGGCCCTCTTCCAACGCCACACCTTTAGCTGCTAGTACGGATCTTGGTCAGCTCAAATCTCTGTCTCCAAGTCCCGTCGTAAAGCCTGCTAGCCTTAATGGCCAAATCGCAAGAACTTCCGCCATTGAGCATCAGGACCTACCCAGTATCGCCCATGCTCCACAAGACTCAGGGACCATTGATGAGACACCATGGGAACCGTCTGTGCAAGAGGAGAATGCTGGGACAGATGATCTCTTCGCCCTTACCACTAAAAAGGAAGGTAAGAAGGGCAAGAAAAATAAGCAAAGCCTACCCGTTGAGTCCAGTCTTGATATAGCTTTGGATGGAAGCTCTACAACTCCCCCATTCGAGCCTGTGCAAGCTCCCGAGAACTTACAAAAAGGAGATCAATCTGATAAAGGTGCCGTTGAGGCTCCTGAGGAGCAGTTACTGGCAGGTGAATGGTCGGGTCCTAGTAAGAAGAAGGGGAAGAAGGGGAGGAAGCAGGACTTGCTGGCTAAAGCAAGCGAAGGTATTGGTTTAAAGGAGAAGGACTTGGAAATATTACCTGCAAACTCGGAGCCGGTCAAGGGAAGCTCGCAACCCCAGGATTTTTCTGACATGCAAGAACGTGAGGTCCCTCAAGAGCCGTCGGTAGAAGATGAGTGGGCCGGCTTCAGCGAGAAGAAGGCAAAGAAAGGGAAAAAAGGAAAGAAGCAAAAGTCAACAGCACAAGAGCCCACGCCAGCCATTCTTGAATCAGTGAAGTCCGAGCCGTACCACCTTCAGCGTGGATTAGCCAGCGATGCTTCACTTGTGGATCTACCGGAGCGTCTGCCGAGATTCAATGATCAAGGAGACCAAGCTGATGCGGGCACTGAACCCACATCGAGCCCTAATCAGGCTTTGCTCATTACGGAAAATCGTTCTCAAAGTTTGCCTGAACCTACAAAACTGCAGTCTGTCAATGATGATGAGTGGGCTCTACCAACAAAGAAGAAGAAGAGTAAGAAAGGCAAGAAATTCAATATTCAGGACTCTAAAGACGTTCGAACGGCTGCAGATATCGAGGATGACAATTCCATTGCTGGACCCCCTATGGCTACAACAGACACTGCCAGTGAAGTGCAAGATATATTGGCGGAATCAGAGAAGGCTTCAGCTTCAGATGAACCACATGGCGAATCAGTTGGGTCCCTTGAAGCTTTGGCAAGAGATACTTTGAACAGGTCATCCCGGAAGAATGACATCAATCTGTTTAGCCAGATAACGCCGTCTAGTATAGAAGGCGAGAAGGGCATAAGCGACAGTCCTATTCTTGCGGACGAACCCGACACCGAAGACGTACCGCAAATACCTCTTGAAGCTGTTAAATACGGTTTTTTGCCATTGGCAAGGGAGCCTGATGCTGAAACCTCCGGGGAGATTACTTTCGAGAGATCTGTGGACGGTATAAGCAAGCGGAACGCATTAGCCCGGACTCATAGTAAGCCGATTAGTACTATAGTTAGGGGCATTGATCAAAACAGCTTCGCGGCGTCCGACGTAGCTTCTGTTATAATAAGCCATCCAATTGTTGAGGAGATTGAACAAAGTCGAGCTATAAGCCCAGAAACCGCAGCTCTTCTTAGCCGCGATGACGAAAAGCCGCCGGACGCACTGAAAGCTACCGACATCGTGCCAGATCCTGAATTTGTTTCCCAAATGTCTAGCGAGAGCCGCCCGTTCTTCGGACATGAACCAAATACATTGGGTACGCCCCTTGATCCAATTATCGAAGGCCAAGTCTTCGGCATCCAAGAGCCACATACCGCATCTCAGGCCGAGCTTGGTATTTCTGAGCCCGCAAACCAAACTTTGGACATTCCCGATACGGCCGCAGGAGTACAGAAGTCACTTGATGACCCGCAGAGTGTTTCTGAACACCTACCGACGCTGAGTAAGGAGGACAAGAAAAATGCTAAGAGCGCAAAGGCTGCTTGGGGCGAGGATTTCGACTCATCTACACCTGGATCTGAGGTCATCCTCGGGATCGATGATGTGCAGACAGATGTGGCGAATGAGTCTCCTGGGTTTCCCAATGATACCCATACCAAAAGTGTCGCAGATGAGTTCGAAAGCTTCTCCATGAGTAAGAAAGGCAAGAAGAAAGCCAAGAGAACAAAAGGTTCTGCTAGGGACGATGGGTTGCCTACGTTGACGCCTGAGAGCGAACGAGTGCCAAACTTTGGGGAATTGCGCGAAGGCTTCATGGATAATGCTTTCGATTCCCCGGCTGCTGCCCAAGATAAGGTCGTGGCAGACGAGATTGAAGGCTTACAGAAAAGTATAAACGACAAGACGAACGCCAAAAAAGGCAACACGGTTGTTAGGGAAGATAATCTTCTTACACCGACACCCGAAGCCGAGGTAATACCGGAGACTACTGATGCCCAGAAAGATATCGTTGATGAGTCTACCGAGATTTTCGTTGACAAGGAAGCGAAAGCCGTCACGGACGAATTTACTACTGCTCCAAAGACCAAAAAAGACAAGAAAAAGGCCAAGAAGTTGAAGGCATCGTCATGGGAAGCTGAGGCCACTACCAGCACACCGGAAGAATTAGAATCGCAAGATTTAACCACAGCAAGAGAGTATCCTTCGGCCCCCCACGTCAGTTTTGATGGGCCGAAGGAGCTAGCAAAGCAGAAAGAAGCTGATTCAATCGTGGACGACTTCGATGATCTCGCAAAGAGCGAGAAAAACAAGGAATCCAGGAAATCCAAGACTTTGTCTCTGGGAGACAAGTCCAACTCTGCTACATTCGAAAGTATAACGACCCAGGAGCCACTTGAGTTAACGAATGATCCTTCAAAAGAGCAAAGCATTATGGAGGAACGTACGGAGTCTTTGGGACCTGTAACCGCTACTCAGGTCGAATCTCTCACTGACCCTTTCGACGACTTTCCAATGAGCAAGAAAGACAAGAAGAAAGCCAAGAAGGAGTCCAAAGCGATTTCATGGGATGACGAGAACGCTACTGCTACGCCTGATCCACCAGGAGCCTCAGAGTCAGTTGTGGCAACTGAGACACTTCCTCAAAAGATAGCTAGCGCTACTAGAGATGTCCGAGAAGTCGAGGCTGAAGCTAGTCAAGTAGCGGCTGAACAGGCAGTGCAACAAGCCATTACGTCGACCGCAGCTTCTCCACATCATGCCTTAGATAGTACCACTGACTCTCAAGCAGAGCAAACAGTAGAGCAAGATCCTGAGATTGGCACTAATTTTAGCCTCAAGAAGAGCAAGAAAGACAAGAAGAAGGCTAAGAAGGCACAAGCATTCAGCTGGGATGAGGATGTGGTTCAAGCAAAGGCCACCCAACTCGCCGACGAATCCTCTTTTGATACGGGTCTTGCTGCGAAGCCATCTGCTGTACTCGCCGAAGATTCCTCAGCCCAATCGCCTCAGCGAGAAATTGATCAAGAGTGGGGACAGATAGGTTTTGTTCAGCCTTTGGACGAACCTACCGAGGCTCATCGCGTTAGAGAAAGAGGAGCCGAAGACAGGTCTGCCGAACTTAAGGTTGCTCCTAGCGGATCGTCGAGCGAGGCTAGACAATATGTACTTCCCATCCACAGAGAGGATCACAGAATAGGCAAGCAATCGGAGAAAGAACATCTATCGGATGTTCGCCCAACCGAGAATCTATCAGCAGCATTTGGTGATGACCTACACTCTACTACACCTGCTTACACTCTCAATGACAAGTCTCAAGATGATAAACCTCTAACCGAACGTGCTTTTGATACCCTCGGAGATGGCCTTGTCGACCGAGACGTTACGCAAGCCACGCCTGCAGAAGGCCAGACAAATATCGGCAATTCACAAACGATCGATACAGCAGATGCTCAGCGAATGGAAAAGGGTAACGAGGATGATGGTCCATGGGACGTGCCTGTCAAGAAAGGCAGGAAAGGGAAGAAGCAACGCAATGACAAGTCAGCTGCTTCGGAAAAAGCCCAAGTCTCGGAAGACCCACATGCATCGGTCCCAGAAGGCGGTTCAAAACAACTGGAGCCTACTACAGGCGCTGAGCAGACGGAGCTTCTTGAAGGTATGCCAATCGCCACCGGGCCTGGCGAGATTTCTGAACTAGCAATAATCCATGACTACGAAAAATCTGGGAACGAAAAAAGCTTGGAGAGTTTCACTTCCCGGATAAGCCAGCCACTTGGGGAGAAACACGAGCCTGTCTTACCACTCAAGGATGTAAAAGAGGTTGCCGATCAAGGTTTACGATCTAGTGCTGTCGAGACCACTTCCCTACCCCAAGACGACTTCTCTACCTTTACCACAACCAAGAAGAGCAAGAAAGGTAAGAAAGGAAAGAAAAAAGAAGCACCTATCATCTGGGAGGATGACACAGCTACGCAACCTTTTGCGGATGATGCAGATGCAGTAGCAGGTGAAGCCGCACATATTCCAATAGGCCCAGCACCTATACCGGCTTCATATCCATCCGAGGACTCCGCTCAGCAAATTAACGTAAGGGAAGCTGAAGAGACACAACACGTAGATGAGCAACCAACGCACGAGCAATACGCCGATATTCCTTCCATATTAGAAGAATATAGAGGCACTGTGGGGGAACCATCGCAACACATGAACACGTCAAATGACTACTTCAGTATTTCTCATGACACAAAAGCTGGGCAGATCGCAGAGAAAGGTGAAATGAAACTTGCTGAACCACAACAAGGAAGTATCGAGCAAGCTTTTTCTACTGAGCCGCAAGAGTTTCAAAGGTCGATGAAAGTTTCCGAAGATACAGATCAGGCGCCGGAGACTGTTGGTCGGGAGCGGGAACCGGGAGAATTACCAGTACATGAGGAACAGGCTGAAGCAGATTGGGATTATGCACCGGCAAAGAAAGGCAAGAGAGGCAAGAAGATCAAAAGAAAAGACGTCGAGAGGGAAACAGATAATCAACCTTCAGGCGTGCAGCAGATTGACGAGCAGTCAGAGGGTCAAGCCATTCTGAGTGTATCTACGGCAAGGGAAGGTATGGCTGCGGCTACGGCTACGGCTGCTGGCTTGGGGTTAGGTATAATCGCGACTGAGGGCCTCCAACGCAAGGACTCAGGGAAGGACGGTAAAAAGGGCAAGAAAAGCAAGAAGGCCTCCAAGTGGACGGAATTTGGAGACGAGGAGGCTCCACAATCGATTGATCAAGAGAAGAATGACCAAACTCAAGCGCAGGCTTGGACACTGGAGCAACAGAGACCGGCCATTCCACCGCAGCACTTTGAAGACACTCTACCGCTCTCTCCCCAGGTTCCACGTGATACCGGGGCAGAAGGTGCAAGCTTTGGAGGTCGATCAAAACAGAATATCGACAGAGACAGTGCGATCCAAGTCTCTGATTCACCCATTGTCACTGAAGGACTACCTAATCACCGTTTCGTTCGAGATAGTGGTTATCAGGATACCGAAGCAAGTCCAGTGGTTGATGTGGACGCGGAATGTGAGACGAAGACTGGAGAGCGCGATCCACGAGATGCAGATTTTGATGTGGTACAATTTGAGCGGCATCATCAAAGCCATCAATATGAGAAAGCGTCAACCGAGAATCCCTTTAACGTTTCAGTACAAATGAGTCCCGATCATAATGTATCCAAACCACGGCCCACACCCGAGGGCGTTAGTTCAAGGAGTCCAGTTTCTGAGAATAACGACCAGGCTCTCCACGAGAAACGTGGAAGTCATCACTTAGGTAATCGACGATCGAGAGACATGTCATTCGACGATCTACGAGAGCCATCACCAGTAAGCTCTACAACGAAAGACAGATCCTCGGTACTTTTCCAATCTTCTCCATCAACAAGAGAGGAGTTAGCAGGTCGGCCCGAAGATGTTCCAACTCCTCCTACGCGAGACCGAATCGCTGCTGATTACTCCAGTCATGAATCGACAAGAGACCTGGCGGCTTTGTCACCAGATTTGCATACCGAGCACGCCTCTGTGGTTGCTGCCGAACGCGCATTGCACATGACGTCCCCTGTGGACCCCACGAACGATGGACCAGGCTCGTCTCTCTTCGGAGGTCCTGTTGGTATCATTAGCGACGTAACATCGCCTCCGCGAAGTCCTTTCAGTCCAGATGGCTCCGCTCGACGAAGACTCGACACTATTACGGAATACAGTCCAGAAGAGTCACCTTTGCACAAGAAAAGCCGTCATTTGTCCGACGTAGGATCGCCAGAGCGTGGAGTCAAGTCACTCCGTCGTTCGGCTCGTCCCCAGTCTCTCTCTCAGCAACGGGTTCGATCACCGCCAGTAAGGGAGGATACACCGAAAACCCTGATTTCGACTGACGATCTCATCGCGCGCCTTTCATGGCCTCCAGTCGACGAGGAAAAGCATGCAGTTGACCTTGAGCGAAGCCGAAGCAGAAATACAGACCAAGGCCACCATACCACTGCTCCAGCAGTTCCCTGGGAAGGCGCCTGTCGGTCGGTGAGCGGCGCAAGTATTCGTTCAGGTGACAGCATCAACGCCATCATCCGAACACCAGAGCAGGTCCGTTCAGTCAGTGGACAAAGCTTTCGGTCTTCTGGAACACCACCGTTGCGACGAGTCGACCATCGGATTAGCGGGGATCTGAGACTGGCGAATAAGAAAAGTGAAGCTAAGCTCGCTAAAGGCTTGGAGGCTGAGGACCTGGAACACGACATTGCGATTCCATCGTCCTCAACATACGACCCCATCAAGGACAAAGGCAAATCCAGGGTCAGGGACATGGCCGATGTTTATGTGAGTAACCACCACAACGATTGTAGTATGTTGTTATTCTTACTGAATCACACAGGAGGGGTGGGGTGATGTTCATGGGCAGTCACCGATTTCGCCGACGCGACCGCCAAGCATGCGGAGGCGACAAAGCTTGCAAGTTTTGGATCTTGAAAACAAACTGGATCAGCTCGTATCAGAAAATCGATTGTTACAAAACGCCAAATCAACAGCGGAGAGGAGCTTAGAAGAAGCAGCACATGCTCGGAATTCAGAAATCGAGAATTATCAAATTGCAATCCAGACACGCGACTCGTTTCTAAGCCAGAAGGATGCCGAGCTCAACCAGTTAAAGAATATACTTGAAGGACTGCAAAGCCAGGTTGTGCAATTAACCGAAGTCAACGAAGGGTTATCAGCAACAAGTCGTGGCATTGCCGACCATGAGCAGCGTTACAGTCAGTTGCAAGCTGAACATGCCGACACTCATCAGCAATGGCAACAATCCCTGATAGAGCTGGACGAGCTCAGACAGCAACATTCGCAACTATCAGCTGGTATGGAGGATATCGTCCGTCACGAAGTCAATGTAGCTCTTGAAGAGAAGAATTTGGAGCTACGGAAAGTGCATGATGAACTGGAGGCCACCAAAGAGCAAGTGCGTGTGCTGCAGCGACAGATCTTGGCATCGAAGAATAGCGATGACTTGGTTATTGCCCGAGACGAGGATTACTTTGATGATCAATGCCAGAAGCTCTGTCAGCACGTGCAGCAGTGGGTGCTAAGGTTTTCAAAATTCTCTGACATGAGAGCCTGCTATCTAGCGAGTGAAGTCAGAGATGAGGTTGTAGTGGACCGGATCGAGAACGCGATCCTCGATGGCTCAGATGTCGACAGCTATCTTGCAGACCGGGTCAAGAGACGGGACGTTTTTATATCTGTGGTCATGACCATGATCTTCGATTACATCTTCACTCGCTACCTCTTCGGCATGGATCGTGAGCAACGGCAAAAGCTAAAATCCCTTCAGAACATACTCTCGGAAGTAGGGCCGATGGCGGCTGTACACAAATGGCGAGCCACGACCCTAACGTTGCTATCGAGACGACAAGCTTTCGTCGCTCAGCGCGCTCAAGACACCGAAGCAGTCATGGAAGAAATCTACAAGACACTAGCGAAGTTTCTCCCACCGCCTTCGCATCTTGTCAACCAAATCCAGGACTCTCTCCGCAAAGTAATCGGTGCCGCTGTGGATCTCCATATCGAAATGCGTACCCAGCGTGCGGAGTATGTCATGCTCCCTCCACTCCAACCAGAATACGACACCAATGGTGATCTCGCCCGCAAAGTGTACTTCAACGCCGCACTCATGAACGAGCGCAGTGGCGATACCTCTTCCAACGATGCTCTGGAGGCTCAACACGCGGTGGTGCGCATGGTTTTATTCCCTCTCGTGGTAAAGAGAGGAGATGACTCCGGTATCGGTGACGAGGAGATTGTGGTTTGCCCGGCGCAGGTGCTTACTGCCAAGCCTGGGAAGGAGAAGAAGACGGTGAGGGTGATGAGTGTGGCTGGAAGTACGGCTGGAGCGAGATCAGTCGCGAGTTTGGGGGGAAGTGATGTGGGTATGGGGAATATGATTTGAAGAGATACAAGCAATTAGAAGGATTCTACGGAATGCTCGGAAGACGTTTCACGGCCTTGAGGGGATCTGCAAAAGCGATGGCAGGCGGTGGGTTCTATCTTTGGGACTGGAAGCACGGAGTCTTGGATAGTCTTTGTGGTATTCTTTTTTTGTACATGCATGCTCTCGTAGATATAGTTCTTGATGATACTTTTATTGTTTGTAGATCACATATGTTCCAACTTATTACCAGAGCAACCTTCAATTATTGTCTTTGGTTTCCCCACGTCAACCCGGTGGAAAGCTGCAAGTAGGGTGCGAACATGTTTAAAACATGTTTTTTGACTACCTTCTTTAGGCTAGCTCAAAGCGTGTTTTATACATGTTTTTTGAAGGAGGTTTTAAACACAGGGGTGGTTTATATTTATAGTAGCAAATTATAGAGGGTTAATTGGCCTGCAGATTGACCCCTTCACCATGTAAAGAAAGCTCCATACTCGTTGAGGATACTCTCGCTCGAAGGATTTAGCCTGACCATAGCAATTTACTGCCATTGCCGCAGTTTGATTTAATCTTTTAGCTACACCGACGGCGAGGGTTCTGATATTTGCATCGAAGATGGTCTGAATCGAGTGATGATTCGGATTGATAGGTCTTCTTCTTCTGTACTGATCACACTGATCTAGGTGAATCTGCTGACGTGTAGCTCCTGAGATCATGATCTTATGACAGTGACGGCACTGAACAGTAGCAAGCCTTTCAGGTATGGTTATCTGCTGAAAGTTATCGACGACGAGCTGATTCAAAGGCCTACCGCCACGTTGCGGAGGCATTGCTGGAGGTAGAGAGATAGGGGTCTGCAAGCAGGTTAGCTAGTAGAACGGACGACATCGAGGTGGCGACAGCAGGGTAATCCTCCAATCAATGACCCTTGTATGCTTAGATAATAAAAAGCCAAAAAAGCGAAGCAAAAAAGCCGCTAAGAGGTATTATACACGTTTTTTGTAGAAAAAACGGTTTTATTCGTTCCCTAGCTGCAAGTCCTGCAGTCCCTCGGATTCGCGGGGATTTTCTGGCAAACAAAGCTTTTCGGCATGACGACGGATTCACCGGAACAGAAAGCTTGTTTCGTCATGTAAACATCCATCATGGATGCTTCAACCATTTCCCTTATAAAACGAACCCCAGGCAAACATCTCTTTCTTTGAAAGCTCCCACTATCAAAACTTCCATACTCTTTGAAGACTCTGCCAACTGAAGTTTCTGAGCCCTTTTTCCAAACTCAATTCACTCTCCAGAAGTTGTTATCCGTCATATCCTACACACAAAGACAAGGAGCTCTCAAGCTTCCAATTGACCTCTATCATGGCTCTTGCAAGACACGTAAGTTCCTTGAGAACCTCTAGAATGCTACATCCAGAGCCAGACCGTGGTCGCGTTTTCAACCTCTTAAACACGAACTCTCAGAACCCAAGCTAAATCCCCTCCAGGTCGACCCGGATGAGATCATCAAAACCCTACACGATGACCCCACCAATGCTCACAAGAAACACATCTACACCAGAACTGCCGTCTCTTCAGTCACTCCCTACAGCTCCCGCTATGCCTCCCAGCAAGAAATCCCCAAATATATCATTTCGCAGGAAGGCGCTCCGGCCGACTCAGTGCATCAGATGCTTAAGGATGAATTGGATTTGGATGGGAGGCCAAATTTAAATTTGGCAAGTTTCGTGGGGACGTACATGGAGAGGGAAGCAGAGGCTCTAATGGTGGAGAATTTGTCCAAGAACATGTCGGATGCTGACGAGTATCCTGCAATGATGGCTATGCATGCTCGTTGTGTGTCCATCATCTCCCATCTGTGGGGCGTCCAGAAAGGTGAGACTGCCATTGGGTCTGCTACTACGGGATCTTCGGAGGCTATTCACCTTGGTGGCCTGGCTATGAAACGTCGTTGGCAGGAGAAGCGTGATGCAGAGGGGAAGGACAAGTCCAAACCCAATATAATCATGGGCTCGAATGCTCAGGTCGCCCTAGAGAAATTCGCTCGCTACTTCGAGGTAGAAGCTAGGATCTTAGACGTTAGCGAGAAGAGTCTTTACAGACTTGATCCCGAGCTCGTGAAGCAGAATATTGATGAGAATACCATCGGCATTTTTGTGATTTTAGGATCAACCTATACCGGTCACTATGAGCCAGTCGAAGAAATCTCCAAGATCCTAGACGATTACGAGGAGAAGACCGGAAATGACATTCCCATCCACGTGGATGCCGCGAGCGGTGGTTTCGTCGCTCCCTTCACCCACGCCAAAGTTGGTGGTCCCAAATGGTTTTTTCTTTCCCCTCAACCAACATCCTCTCCGCTAACAATTGAACAGGAACTTCCAACTTCCCCGCGTAAAATCCATCAACACCTCCGGCCACAAATTCGGTCTCGTGTATGCCGGTGTCGGTTGGATCATCTGGCGTGACCAGTCCTACCTCCCCAAACACCTCATCTTCGAACTGCACTACCTTGGCGGCACCGAGGAATCCTATACCCTGAATTTCTCCCGCCCAGGCGCCCAAGTTATTGCGCAGTACTACAATCTCGTTCATTTGGGGTTCAATGGGTATAGGGATATCATGGAAAACTGTCTTGCAAATGCGAGATTGTTGAGTAAGGCGCTCGAGGCGACAGGGTGGTATGTTTGCGTGTCAGATATCCATCGCAAGAAGGGAGAGCACGTCTTCAAGGGCAAAGGCGAAGCCGTCTTTGGCAAAGACGACGAGACCAGCGCCGATTACAACGCGGGTCTGCCAGTCGTAGCATTCCGCTTCTCCGACGATTTCAAGAAAGAGAACAGCCACGTCCACCAAGAAACCGTCAGCAACCTCTTACGCGCGAAACAGTACATCATCCCAAGTAAGCTCCTCTTCCAAAATCACTCCCCACCGCACAACTAACCCACCGTCCAGACTACCCCCTCCCCCCCAAAGAAGAAAAAACCGAGATCCTCCGCGTCGTCGTCCGCGAAAGCATGTCCTTGGACCTCTTGGACCGCCTCATCACAGACATCTGCGCCACCACGCAACAATTGATGGACTCGGACCCCATCGACTTGGCACCCTTCCATCCAGGCGCTCCCAGCCAATTCGAGAAGCAGCATTCGAGCCAGGGCTTGCATGCGCACCAGAAGCATAAGGCGCAGAGGCCGATGAGCAATGGCGTCCATAGGAGTGTTTGTTAAGCCTGCCGGCCTGCAGAAAATGCCGACCGCTAGAAATGGGCAATTATTGCTGGGCTTCAAGGTGTGAGATCGGGGAAGTGGCATGTACATACATATGACTCGCTTGCAGATGAGAGGATCAGCAGGGATGGAACAAAAGCAAATGAATTCACGATAGACATCCAGTAGCATACGTTTGAAAAGCAAAAACATGCTCATCAAGTCCTTTTTTTCCCTTCCTTCGGCCGTTGGCTGCGAATTTCGTGAAGCGGCATGCATTGCAGGGCATGACTTCATCCAGGATAGTCAGAATCACCATCGTTGTTCCAAGACAGGGGTTCTAGTTGGAGAAGGGGGGGAGGCGGGGGATTTAAGGGATAGCGGGGGTGGATGTGGAGATGTGGAGATGGGAGAAAGGGGAAGGTCAGGATGGGTAAAAAGGGAGGGGCAGGGATTGTTAGTCGTGGTGGGAAGGAAGGGAGGGGCTAGTCTCGGACTAAAGCGTAATCCGAATTGGTTAATGGGGTTAGGCAAAAGGGTGAGGGTGGGTTTTAGTGACAAGTAGTGATTGATAGTTTTTTGTCTTTTAAGATCACAGGGATGGCCCCAAGTTGGTACGAGAGGGTTATGAGTAAACGAGCTAGGGCTGGCTACTGCGGTGGAACAGAGATGCATGACTTTTACGCTTGTGCGCAGTTGAACTTGTTGCAGGTTTATGAGCGTCCGAGGCATTGGGTTGGGGTGTCACTTGCAGGGAAGATGTTGACTGCTCTGATTGAATTTCTACTGTGTAAAGGCTCTCTGTGGCAACGGTTTAGAGCTGGTATCCGAAGGTTTCCTCCTGTAGAAGTGAAGGTACGTTGATGCCGAAGATTGAAATACAGGATGGTAAAGGAGTGGCGTTGCCTCAGTGGCATTGAACAAGCGCAGCGTCTATTTTGTATGGAATGGGGGGAAAGGACGCTTCATCATTGTCCGTTGAGAAGAGGTTTTGGCTTCTACAATCGGACCTTAGATGCCGCGGTCTTAGGCATCATTGTCGAAGTCTGGGGGACCTTCTGGGTGCTGAGGTTGTTTCATTGTCAATGAGGTGGACGAATTATAATGGAGAGGAATTTACTTACATCATGATGCCCCTTGTGAGGTCGACGGTGGTGGTAATAGTACTCCGACGGCATACTCTTTGTAGAATATGTCGGAGTGAACCTGGTGCTTGTGGTGAAGCTGGAGATCCAAGAGTAAGTGAATGGGGCTTCAGTCGTCTCGGTCGTGCTGCTGGCGGATTCGGTAGGGTCGGTTGATGACGAGGATTCAGTTGTGCTGGTGGAAGTACTGGTAATGTTCTTCGTCAAGGTACTTGGGTCGAAGGAGTACGTTGCGCTTGTACCTGTTGTGGTGTCAGAGATGTCCTGGGAGTAAGCTGTGGAGAGACGAAATCATGTATTACCTGTAGGAGATGTTGGGATTGATGTAATAGAACCGATCGTGCCGGTGCCAACGGTGGGAAGAGGAACCGTCCCACTGCCGCTGGACGGATATGGCACAGACGATGAAGTCAAAGACCAGATAGGATAGGACCAGGTGGGATAAGTTGGGTAGAGAGGAGTCTTGGTCTGATTTCCTGGATCCGTGGAGCTAGTCAGGTTGGTGGTGAAGCTTGAAGTCCCGGTCGCTGGACTGAGAGTAGTGGTGTTGCTGACCGGGAATGGCGTGGTGATGGTGCTGCTTGTGGTTAAGGTTGAGCTGATTGTTTGTGTAGAATTGATTGTCGTAGTGGTATTGGACACAGTGCTAGTCAAAGAGGTTGAGATACCGCTAGCTCCAGTGCTTGAAGTTGGGAAGCTATAAGTGTAGCTGGACCCTGTCGGGCTAAAAACGGTAGTAGAATTTCCATAAGGTGCTGTAGGACTCGTGCCGGTGCTGATAGGACCAAGTCTTCCGCTGGAGCCTCCAGTTGGATAAGACAGTGACCCGCTAATGACGGTAGGCGTGAAGGTGGGAAAGCTAAAACTGTATGGAGGGTAGCTCGGTTTGCCAGAAGTACCTGCTGCACTGGTGCTGGAATTGGATCTTGGAGATGTGGTCCCTGTGCTGATTGGTACTAGGCTTGAGTTCGTGAAGCTATACACAGATGATGACGCTGTGGGGTCCAAAGAGCCAGTAGTGGTGGGAATAGTCCCGCTTCCAGTGCCTGTCGGAAAGGTTCCGCTACCAGTCCCAGTAGGTCCACCAAATCCAGTACTGAAGGAGTACGGATAAGGGGGCAGCGTTTCGTTGTCACATCGAGGATGAACCAGCGCGGGTCGGAGAGCTGTGACTATATTAGCGGAGCGAAGCGTGGCGAAGCGTGGCGAAGCGTGGCGAAGCGTGGCGAAGCGTGGCGAAGCGTGGCGAAGCGTGGCGAAAAGCGTTTCGCTGGAGCAAGTTGAAGTCAATGGGATCGTTGTACATTTAGTCTCTCCGAGGATCAAGTAGACAAGAGTCAACCAACAATGCTTTTTCTGAGACAGTAATAAAGAAAACTCTAAGCCTAGAAAATGGAAGAGGGCTTGTTGATCTTTCTTCTGCTGTGCCTAGAAAAGGAGATTATGCAACCTACCAAGCTCGGCTGCAGCAAGAGTAAGGAGCCTCCCAAACACAGCAACCCTCGTTACATGCATTTTCAACGGGCAGAAGTTTTAGCTGCTTGGGTAAATAACGAGAGACTGAATTCTAGAGCTCGGTGGCAACAAGGACGAGCTTTGGACAAAAAAGGTAGAACATCACCCAAAAAGCCAGCGGAAAGAAGATCTTATACTGCCTCAGCTTGCAAGGGCCGGCACAGCGTAGGAGACCCTTGTGGTCCCCCAGTGTGCAGAGGTCAGCTCGAAGAGACATTGTGCGTCTTCCAGAAAGCAAGGTCCCTCGGCGATGAATCCATGCATCTTGCACTCGATACTGGTGACTCAGGGCTTTGAGATCCCTGGTGTTTGCAAATGCCTATAAGCCGGCGGGAAGAGCTGCATAAGATAGATCCACAGTGAAAGGTGGATAGCGCAGAAAGGAGCGTGATCTCAGATCATGTGACAAAGAAATGACATAGTCGCACACAACGTTGTGAGACGCTGAAACTAGGTATAGGTCTGGAGATCTCAACAGTTCCGGTCGAGTGTTCCACATTTTGACACCTCTGTCAGATAAGCGGGAAATTGGAACATGTAGACAGCCGTTGGATCTTCTCTGGGATTGCTCGGATGTGGCTGGCCAAAGCCAATAAGGGAGATATGGTAGGCAGGGGGGGATGCACAACGGGGTTGTTGCAGGAAATGAGAGAAGATGAGTGTGCCTTTTCAGATGGTCCCGGCAACCGCGCAAGCCCAGAAGCAGACTGTACTGTGTACCTGACAGTAGCGTAAGGACCTTTCTATCAAGCAAAGCCGGCTTTTGGGCGCTATAGCAAGAAATACCAGCTGTCATTTGCGCAGAAATATGTCTTCTAATAGAGCATCTTGCTTCAACGGCCAAGCTAGAAGACGTATTGGAAGACTGGGAACAAGTCAGTTTTTCGCTCGAAGTCGAATTAACGTCGGATGTAACCAGCCGTATGCAGCTCTCATGCCAAGCTGGGAGATCCTGATTTTTTGTGACACGGCCGCACTTCCGAAAACGACAGAGCAAGTCGATTTGACCAATCAACGAAAACATGACCGTATTACAGTGTACCTCTTCCAGTCGCGATGATGTGATCTGAGATCCTCTAGAAGACCGCCAAGAAAGTACTGTCAGATCGTCGATTGCAGCATTTCTTTCCTACTTGCCGTCCGAACAAAGTGTCGACTTCCCTCGCCTAAGCATCATCTCGGGCCGAGCACATTTACAGGAGTGGAACAGGGTCGAATTCAAGGGCCAGATGTTCTTGGGAGGAACACAGAAAGCACAATGACCCCATCGCCAACATAACGAACACCACCCGCGCAGTAAGCCCATCCACCACGTCGAGACCTCTCCTCAAGTCTAATCGTTTCCAATAAACACCGCCCAAGACATCCAAACCCTTCACGATATGCCGTGCCGACTCTTTCAAATTTGCTTGAAGTCATGAGCATCTAGGTAGGCCTTCCTGCTCGTCAGAACCGCAGGTCCTGTCCTTTTTGACATCTTAGCCTCATACTCGCCAATCGCAATCTACAGCGTCGCTGTAGCCGAATGAATTGGGGAGGTGCAAAAGACGAAAGGATAATTTCAAGTAGACTTGCGGCATCTTGGATAACGTGATTTGCCCCCTTCGCCTCTGACGCTTGTATTGGCTTTTACTATAAACGTGAAGCGGGACTACAAGGCAGGGGAGACGCACCATACTCACTAAATGCGCTGCATCGCCAAATAACGTAACCATCCCTTCTTCGTTGTGCCATGCCCCCTCGTCAAGTACCCAATTCTCCAAGCAAACAATTTTCGGCCGCGCTGTCTCTGGGATATCCGTTATAGCTTCCTTGAACGAATCAGCCCAATCCTGGGCTAAGTGTTTCATCGGCTTGATTCTTGCTCCAATCGTAGATGGGATTCTTAACGGCTCCCCATACCCATGAACGCTTTCCGAAAGGCCCAGGAAATGATGATCTGGCGTTTATAATATTCTCCTCTTCCGCCCACTGCGTGTTATTTCGGGATGTGTGATGGGAGGAGAGTTGTGGAAGACGTCCGTCTTAGTCTCCACCTGAAAAAAGAAGGGATCCGGGATTATGAGAGCCAGAGAACCGGGTAGATGATGCTGACGCCGAGCAGGCAGGTGGGGAGAGTCTGTTCGTCACATGCTTAGGTAGTATCATGGAGCTGATGTTGAAGCAAGTGCTGTCAGCGCCAACCACATTATACTGAGATGCGAAGGTGGTTTCATGTAAGAAGTGTGGCTCGGTATGAGATAATACAGCGAAAAGACCGGTCTCAAACCATGTAGTCTCCATCAGTCCGCGGTATTCTGTGATGATGGTGAAGGATTTCTGTGGACCCCAAGGCATACTTGCAATTCATTAATCCCCATCACCAAAGGGCTTTTCTTAACCGCTCACGTGACACGCGGGCCCCGCTTGTTCGGCGGAACCCCATTTCGCCGCGGATATCACTGAATAACAATTGCCGTTGTCGCGCTCTTGATCGCTTTGGGCAGTCGTGCGACGTATGCCCAGGGGAGCGGTCAGGTTCTAGAAGTAGGGCTCAGGAGGCTTGGCCCGGAGGTAGAGACTTCCTCTCCCCTTATTCGTCAATCTAGATCAGCAATCTGCGGATACTGTATGCAATGCAAGGCACCTTTCCCGGAAAAGGGCATTGAGCTACCTTACGCAAGGAAAATGGGGGACCTGAATCATCTCAGCGAAAACACGACCTGGAGCAACAAAACCATACTTTTCCTCTGCTTGGGAAGTTCTACCTACTCTATCGTCTACGCTATGATAAGGATCTATTTTGGAACCATAATCACTATATGGGATATAGATAAGCTAGAAGCTGGCATTTTTTGCAGCCCACCGGCCGACACAATCACAAATCTTCCCAGAGAATCTGGATGAAGCATATAAAGTACATACCCGAGGCATGTCAGCCACAATGCCGAAGATGACGCCCATCGTGTCAACCTGAGAAATTTGCGCCGAAAGGTCAATTGGCGGGCCGTAACCATCATGTTCTACTGCTATCATGCGACCCATTGATAACGTCTCATTGATGTACTTCTCCATTTGATTTGCGATTTATCTACGCGGGATCCAGGATGCTGCGGTTATGGGCGTAATCCTGCAACTGAAGCTACACGGGAGTAGCCTCTTAGATAAATGGCTCAGCACAAACATCGTGCTCTGAGGTGTAGCTTGTGCTTTTACTTGTGCTGCTGCATCTGACTATCACAGCCTGCTGGCCGCGCGAATCTTTCCGGGTATCTTTGAAGCCGCCATCGGAGCATTTTATGCTCATCAGTAGCGAGTGGTACCCGAACGTCCGAGCAGACTTCTCACTTCAGTATCTGATAGTGATCTCGGTTTCGGTGAGATCCTTGAGGTATCGTATCCTTTCCCTTCCAACAAGTTAAGCATCGTGCACTAATCAGTTGAAAGATCATATTTCTTGTGTTCGGGGCTTACCACCGTCTCCATTGGCCTTGTCACCTTACCATTTAACCAGACACTCGATGGAAGTTCAATGAATTTTCAATGGCCGGGAAGATCACGTTGCTTCAGCATATGTCTGCTAATCAGACCGGCATCAAGAATAAGTACTCAAGTTCTCTCATATGTGGGAAATTTTGTTGAACACGTGAATGGCTTTTAACGAAGGTAATGATCCTAGTTCAGAGTCGTTGGGGAGGTGAAGCATACAGGCTTCGACAGAGTGCGGCTCAGATCTCCATCTTTAGAGGTGTCATCACAACTTACTTGGCTGCTCTAATCAATCACGCGGGCTATTCGCCTCCTATTACTGCGCTTCTGGACATTGCCTAGCGGCATGGTCTAGGTTGGAAGTACATGCCTTGCTGGATACGGCGTCCGCTACAACGGAAAGCGTTGCTCCTTGAGCATGACGAGATTGATTTGGAAAAGATGGCGCAGTCCAAGCACGGGGAGGGAGAACGAAGAGGGAATGATACGAATGTGCAGACGCAGGAGGTGAAGGCTTAGGTGTCTGTAGGATCTGAAGCTGTGAGGAGGTAGATAGTAGTAGAAAGCGAGAAATAGACAGGAATTGCGTTATGAATCATGGATGTTGATTAACTTCTAGGGAACACATTGAGAAAGAACTCTTCCAAACCATCCGATCCATCACCCCAGCTCCTCACCCATCCACTTGGGGAAGAAAAAAATTCCCATCTTGGTACATAAGCTCCCACATATATCCGCGCCACAACGAAGCGACCATCCAACGTACTGTACATACATAGCACTCCAAAACAGAAGCGGTTGCACCAACCAATTCCGCTCCATGCCGCTCCACAGCCAAACAATTTAAAAAAGCCGTGGAATTGTGGAATTGTGGAGTTAGGGTGGTGGATGTATTGAGGCAATTTGATGCTCTGATAATTTGGGTTTCCTAGGGATGGGGATTGACAGATTTACTGTAGTGCAATTGGATAAGCGCGGGGTGGAGAGCGTAATGAACTGGTTTGGCTGGACAAAGGGGGGGAAAGTGATTGCAGAAGGTGGGAAGGGAAGGTTACCTAGGTTAGAATCAAAGGGGAAGGGGAAGCGAGAAAGGGACGGGGGAGGGTCTAGTAGAGGTTGATTGTGAGGAAGGGCGAGGTTTGTGTATCTACAGTAGCTAGAATGAATTGGTACGGTCAGCTGGCTCGAGTGATCAGCCTAATGTCAAGGTACCCCTCTGAATAGGATTATGATTCCCCATGGTGCAAAAGGTCCATTGGGATGTATGCTGGGTAAATTGCGATAATTGGTATATGAGCGGAAAAATTATACTCGGGCTATCCAATACCTCCTCCAGAGAACACCCCGGGTGCAGCCTTCGATACAGCCACCCATGGTTACTTGCAACCCCCTCAAACAGCTATCCCCGTAGTATGGCCCGCAGTTGCCGTCTCGCCCCCATCACGAACAGCATTATGCCTGACACCCCCCAGAGCGGATATTTCCCCTGCAGGGACGGCCTTCAGGCCCTCGTCCTCGAGGCTGTTCATTTCTTCCTCGGTGGCGTTGTACTTTTTGAAGATGATCCAGAAAAGAGCTGCGGTGATGAACGTTGCGATGGCGAGACCAGCTGGATACGGGTTAGTAAGGGTACCATTTTTGGAGAGTAGAGGACTAGAAACTTACTGTACATCCATACGAGCTTGGGATCTTTGGCGGTTGGCGCCAATGCAATTCCGAGAGCGGATCCGAACGCAGTCTGCAGGAGAAACATGGCCATGACAAAAGACCTGTGAATTTGTGAGCATTCCGGCGATAATTAGATAGTCACGGCAACTCACTTCATGCTCGGTGGGGCCTTGGTAAAGGCATATTCGAGACCAGTAATACTTGCGAAAATCTCCGAGAGACCAATAAGAAGGTATGCAGGGGTTTGGACAGCGACATGGACCTGGTTCGGGATGGATCCATCAGGGCCGGCTGCGTCGCATGTTAGCGGCGCATCGTAACAGGGCGCGGCTCTATAGATCAAGTGCTGAACAATGGCGGCGTAAGCCATGGCAAGAGCACCAAGGAGAAAGCCCATGGCGATACGAGTGATGGGCCTGAAAGGTATGCCTATTTTTCGTAGGAAGGGGTATAGCAAGCGATCGCAGATTGGTATGAAGATGATAATCGTCAGAGCATCAATGTTCTAGCGCATCATATCAGTATGCTGGATTGGACAGAGTTCTCGCTCCAGTTTGGCTTACCTGCATGATATCGTTTGGAATCCCATGAAGTTCCATCGTAGCAGCTTTGAAGCTTTGATGTCAACCACAGCCAGCAATAGGCGGAAAGTGAAGGTACATACCTTGCGAGACAAAGTTGTTCAACATCTGCGAATAGACAACCCAGTAGATAGGGTAGAATATAAACACTCGGCAAGCAACAAGGCCACGTTTGAGTTCATCAATGAACAGATCATTCCAGGGCGTCTTGTATTTCCGGCCATACTCTTCCTGATACGAGGGTTTCGCAGCGTCTATACAAACCGTCAGCAACATGTCAACGCTCGCAAACTTGCAGAATTTTCTGGTTTACCCATATTGCCTCTGTTCATGATGCCAATCCATAGGGCTTTGAACGCGCTGGGTATGACGCTACCCTTTGGTGGACGCACAACATAGTATTTCTTGCCTACAATCAAGACGATGATCCCGACGATGAACATGCATAGACAGAGAAGGAAAGCAGCCCAAAAGTCGATCCATTTCTCCATCTCGGTGGTTGCGATGGAGGATAACGAGCCAACATTGATGCACAGATAGAATATCTAGTGACCGAGTCAGACCTTGACCTTTAGATCATATCTTGGCGCACATACCATGTAGATTCTTTGGATCGTAGCACCAGGATCTACAATGACCCTTTCCCCGTTTTTCTCCACGCGAACCTTTTGCTTGGTGTTGCGGTATTGTTCTGCGATCAACGGACTGACATTTGACTTGATTCCTCCTGTGCCAAGACCAATCACAATCATAGCAACGATAATCCCTCCGAGTGCAGCTCCATGTTCAATGGCCGTTGGGAGAGATGTGAAAAAGAGGATGAGGACGCCCGTAAGATAGACCAATGCAAAATAGAAGATGGTATTATATTTCCCCAGATACTGGTCGGAAACGATAGCGCCCAAGATGGGAGTCACGTAGCACCAAAATTGGAAGAAATCCGTTAATCCAGTTGCGCCTACCTGCCCAAGGCCTGTCAAGGGTCAGTATAAACCAGCCATGTATAAAAGATAAGAAGAAGCGGTAACACATACCTATTGCCCCAGCGGGTTTGCTATGATCATGAGGGTGGTACTTGTTCTGGATGTAGTTTTGGAAAGGCCCGGAAAGGCCATAATAGGTAAATCGTTCGGCAAGTTCAATAATCGCAACGAGGAAAGCCGACCATGGGAGCTTATCCGGGACATGGCGCAATGTGGCCCTCTCCTCCTCTGTCGGCTCATCGCCAGCGGGCTCGAAGGACGATAGACTTGCGGACTCATTTTCAGGGACTTTCTCCTGAACAGCGGCGGGCATGTCAATCGAAGTTTTACCCTCAGTTCCCCCAGCCATGTCCTGCAAGTTCATCTTACGAGGTTCTACCTCGGTAGCATGGAACCTTTTCGGTAATCAGCAACAAAATTCCACAGCGAGGGATGGGACTTGAGCAGTACTCTGCCAGCGTCGATGTACGTTCGTTCGCCATCTCCAAAATCTTCTCACGGCAATCCAGGGATACTGCGCTGCTGCAACGCGGAATTCTGCCCTGGTGGACATACCCTGGACCTATATGCAGCTCCTCGAAAGGCACCGTTGTAACCCTCACATCGTTATCAAGATAAACATGCCCCTAGCTTCGGCTATGGGTGTGAAATATCACCAATCGAAGGCTGCCATTGGACGAGAAAGTGGGGAATGTCGCACTTGTTCTAGAAGACATGAGTTCTTTCCTTCTCCGCACAATCTGATAGGACCGTGCCGTGAGTGATCCGCATGTCGTTCCACGCTTGACATGCACCCTTTTTCTCGTAATCCGAACATCGTGCAGCGGTACCAGGACTCGAAGCAGCATGGCGCTTTCACCGATCGGTGACCTCTATGCAGACTCGCACCCTCCGGGCCTCTCCGATCTGGAAGGTCGCGTTGCGGAGGTAGGGTTGCCAGTGTAACGGGCTCTTAGGCGAGCTCTCGATTGCCTGCGGTCGTACCATTCCTGGCTGGCGGTCCTATAACCTTTCCAGATCCTATAACAGAGAAGTCCACGAGGAAGCAGGACAGAATACGTACGAGATTGCGCTACAGCCAAATGGCTTGGTGGCTCGGGCCAACGTTTCCTTGAATGGCAGTCCACTCCCGTCAAGCGTACCGGTATCAAAGCTTGAATCGCTTGATCGTGTGCTCTTCCGTCTTTTAGCCTGTTTCTAGGCCGAGGGCCGATAGAAGTACTGTAAGTACAGGCAACTCAATCGCCACCTCACTGATCAAAAAGCTCAATGGAGACTCGCGGTACTGATGAGCAGCCGAGGAGCCATGCAAGATGGTTGTGGGTGTATTCGCTGGTGATAGGCATGGGTTACAGTAGCGAGCACCCCTCGGTCACACCCACGACACCCTCATTCACTGTAAACAGTGATTATCAGATCGCCTCCACCCTTTGCCACAAGGCTTTCTCGTGTCTGCTGATGCCAATCATACATACAGTAGTATACTCGGTTAGTTGGCGGCAATTCCGAACAAATAGCCAGCCACCGTTTCGGATCGCTACACAGTTACGGAGCATGACGAGCTATGTTCTCGGAATGCCAAGACCCAGCCACACTGTAATTTACATGTAATCTAGTCTTAGTGCTTGGAGATAGATAAGTCCGATAATACTGATTTGGAACCCAAACCTTCCATTTGCCTACCAATTATCATCATCTACCTCCTCTATCATCTCTACCTCTTCTATCTCTACATCAGGCTCATCTGCCTGATTTATAGACTCCTTCATGTCGTCGTCGTCGTCGCCAGGCTTAATTCCTGCTTTTCGACGTGCATAACGTTCCTTTCGCTCCCGTCTGCTAAAGAAATAGCCTGAATTCTTTGAGTCAACGTCGTATTACCTTCTTTATTACTCATAATTGCAGACGAAGCAAATGAGATAAAGATCAATTGCTAGAAAGTACTCCGTAGGAGGGGAAAGATGTACATCGCTACTATTCTATCTACCTCTGAGCTAAAAATCAGGAAATCATCCCCGGACGCTAAGACTAGATTACATGTAAATTACAGTGTGGCTGGGTCTTGGCATTCCGAGAACATAGCTCGTCATGCTCCGTAAGGTAAGGTAAGTTCCGATTAGTGGTGCGCCCCCCCGTAAAGCGTCAGCCCAGGCCCGATTGTTGACTATTTATTTCGGCCATTCCGAGAGACAGAAAAGCCTTGCCAGCATATTGGAGGATTGCTAGAAGAAATCAATTCATCCATAGGTTATTAGGCAGTATATCCGAGGCTCGTCCTTCAGCATCCTATTCTCTTCTCTTTCGAATGGTCATACAATGTGCTTGAAAATGGACATTCATTATGTCGTGAAGATACTACCTTAGGTAGATACTTCCACCACGAACTTCCACTTTGAGCAATCGCGCCTAGTCGAGGAGTCAGTCCTGGCCGGCATGCGGAGAATACACAGACATGTTCTTGGTGTGGAACATGCTGAAATCCGAACAAACTTACTCAAGTGAGGCTCGGTGTGCACTGAGGCCAGCTTTAGTATCTTCGATCCTTCGATGTTGTTCCTCTTTGTCAGATTTCGTTCACTGAACATGGTGTGCCTAAGAAGTCATTAACTACCTTGGTACTCTGGGTGCTGGCATCATGCGAGGAAAACGTCCAGGAGTGTGAATCCTCTTATTTTCCACTATCCTATTCTTCCATTACTGTAAATCGTTGCAACTAGACCAAAGCATTGTGGGAATACGAATCTTCATAATACGATTCACGTTTACTACACGGTAACCTAACCTTTCTTGACTACCCTATGGATTCACTGCAGAATACATGATCAAAAGGCTCCAGGAATCACAGTTGCACCGCCAAGCTCTAAAATACATTTGGAGAGCGCGTGCTAGAAGCCATCCCTCATGAAATCTGCTATGTGCAACCTGCCAGGACGCACTCAGAAACCGCCTACCAGACGCCTAATGCACCCTAGTCTCTTGAGTATCCGAAGGTGTAGAAGCTGGGAAACGAATAGAAAGCGGCCACGGCGTATGCTATACGAAGACGAAGCTGACATCCACGCACAGGCTTATTGATTCCTAGCATATGGATGGAACCCTCGGTGAGCTCCCGCACCTCGGCCGCCACCCCTATAGTTGGCTCCAGGCTTTCCGGCGTTTTTTGGTCCAGTTGGTGCGTTAGCTGGAGGTGCGCTTTGAGGGCCTTGAGAGCCGCGGTTTTGCTGCCCTGCCTTGTTGCCCGCGTTACTTCCACCCCGGCCCATCCCTCCTTGAGCTCCCATGTTCGGCTGTGGTACGTCGTCGTACATGCCCTCCCATGAGGTCGGACCACCCTGCTGGTAGTTCTGCATCTGCTGTACCTCCTGGGCAGCCCGGCGAGCCTGTTGTTGTTCGTACTTTTGTTGCTCGAAGAGCAGTTGGTCTTGAGCGTTGTATCCAGGAGTACCTCTACGGGCTCCTCCTCCCCCTCCTCCCCCTCCTCCTCCACCACCACTGCCACCACCACCACCACCAAAGTTTCCCATCGCTGGACCTCCACCTACAGGACTGGCATTCATCGGAGGCACTCCATTCATTGGTCCGCCAAAGCCTCCTGCACCTTGCGCTTGCTGTTGCATTTGCATTTGCTGAAACTGTTGCATTTGTTGCATCATAGCCGGATTCATGCCTTGTGCCCCGGGGCTCTGTGGAAGTGGACTCTGCGAACCCTGACTTTGATTCATTTGCTGTTGCATAACTTGCATAGCTTTCATTTGCTGCATTGCTTGCATCTGCTGCATCATGGCTGGATTCATCCCCGCCATGCCCATCTGGCCCGCCATGCCTCCGTTCTGAACCGCGGCGGCGGCTGCCATCTGTTGCTGCATAGTGGCGAAGTATTGTTGCATTTTCTGCCAGTACTGTGCCATCATCTGGGGGGTCATGCCATTGGACATGCCCTGGCCACCCTGCTGATTCTGGTTCTGAATTTGGTTATTGGCGTTACCACCATCGAAATTGCCACGGTCGTTGTCTCGGAATCTGTCATTGTCTCTACCGCCACGACGGCCGCCTCGTCCTCCCCTACCTGCCGCTTCTTCCTCGTCGCGCATATTTCCCCTAGGTTGGGCCTTCTTGACTTCGATCGGCTTTCCCAGAATCTGTAGATCGCCTTGTAGAGTTGCATCCACCGCTGCCTCACTATCGAAGGTGACAAAACCAAAACCGCGTGGTCGTCCAGTATCTTTGTCAATCATGAGTGTAGCATCAACAACTCTTCCGAACTGCATGAAATACTCCTTGAAGTCTTGTTCGTTCGCATCTTGACTTACCCCTCCAACGAATATCTTACTTGTGCGTTCCTGTTCGTCTCGGGGAATGGCCCGTTTGGGGTCGATCTTAATGAATGGCAAAGAATGTGAGCTTTCAGAACTACCAAAAAGGAGTCTTGAGGGGGCTTTAGTTGAGGTTGAAATTGAAGGTCTTACAATCTTGCCATCCAAGTAATGCTCCTTGACCATCACCACGTTGACAGTCCGCGGATCTCTGAATGTAAGAAATCCAAATCCACGCGAACGCCCGCTAGCCCCGTCTCTCATAACGGTGCATTCCTGCACTTCGCCGAACTTCGAGAAGTACTCTTTCAACGATTCTGTAATAGGGGTAAAGATTTTAGCATGTGCCCAATCTACAAAGCGAGGATTGAATTAGGGTTGACGCACGATCCGTTGTTTCCCAATTTAGTCCACCTATGAACATTTTCCTACATTATTCGATCAATCATCAGCATTGAACAACAATATTGCAGAATCGCTGTAAGTATCTCAAAACAAAGAATGAAGACAATCAAGGCGAGAAATCAACAAAATTCAACTGATGAAGTGTCCGGACTGTTGTCGTGATTTAGTTAAGATACCGAATCCGAGAACTATAGCCAGCAATACGCGTAGCCACCAGGTTTCCACACCGAATTTGTGTTCAGCCAGGGAGTCTCAGAGAAATGCGTCGTGGGTAAGCCGAGGGGCTTCCAAAGGGGTTTCGTGAGCAATGTCCTCCCTTTGCTATCTGAATTAAGGAACGGGCAGTAGGCCAGCACACCATGCACAGGCGTATGTACAAGGACTGGTCAAAGTGCGTGCGGGAGATTCGTGTTTTTCTATAAAGTCGTATGCTAGTGTTCGAGTGCCATATTTCGCTGAGGGCTAAGCGTGACATAGACCTCTGTCTTCTGCCCTGCTCTATGAAGATGATATCGACAATAAGCTATGGAGTAGCAGTAGTTCTATAGTCGCTTTCCCAGGTGGTATGCACGGTGATTACCTATCCAGCTTGTTTTCTGCTCAGAGAGCCAAACCCTCACGAAATTGCGATTCACCTAGTTTCTCATTTTCTGTGGTGCAGAGTCGATCTCGTACCCAAGCTCAACAGAACAGCCACATCGCGAGAGTGTCTCCGCACCACCTTTTTTGTACCCAGTGGTCCTCAAATCAACTTCGCCCATCAGTTTTCCGTGTAGGAACACTCGACCCCTTCCGATTTATTTTGATGACCGAATAGTGAACCTATCTCCCCAGGTCATGGACAGCGCAGGCTGCCATGAACTTGGTCCACAGTGACAGAGCCACGACACCTTCGTGCATGCGCTTCTCAAATGCAAGACGGACTCATCCCCGAGGGCATCCCATGCCCTCGAACCTTAATCATCCTGGTAATTGCTTTCCGAAAATGAAGCTCGGGAGCTTCAAACTTAGGACCAGAAGCAGCGAACATATAGAGGGGGTGGGACTTTAAAATAACGAGAAAATTTTCGCCAACGTGAACTTACCCATCTTCTTTTATGCCAATACCATGTTGTTCTGGCTCTACAGCTACGTCGCCGTAACTATTACCCTGGGCCCCATTACCGTGTCCATCGTTCCACGATGATCCGGCATTCCCATTTTGGCCGCTACCATATGCGTGTTGGCCGTGATCAGGTATGCTGCTTTGCTCTTGTGTAACGTTCTCTTGTTTCACTTCATCGTGGGTTCCGATGTTTCCATTGATCGCTGAAGTTTCCATCGGCTCGGGTAATGCCTCTACCTGAGTCGAGGCCGATTCCTTTGTCGCATTTTCGTCTCCATCGTAACTGCGAGCGGGTTTAGAAGACAAAGGGGAAAACGTGGGTACTGGGAAGGAGGCGCTGGGATTTTTATCATGAATAACTTACAGGTCAGCAAAGAGATCCTCGTCGAGTTCTTCGGGTTCCGTCATTGCCGCTGTAAGTAGCTAGTGATTAGGGAGGAAAAGTCACGGCTAAGAAACCTCAGAAGCCCGGTCGGCTTGTAGTCAAAGCTTGCAGCTCAACTTTGCGACGTCTCTTATGTTTATGTACGAACGAATTCAAATACAAGGGTAATTAGAGATCCAAATCTTTGTTCTCCAGGACCTGAAGGTGTGTCGAGAGGTGTGTGTCGAGGTGGATGTGTTCGAGGTTGAAGTGAAGATGTAGAGAAGAGAGGTGCTTCAGCTTTAAATGCGGCGACTCTAAAAGCCGCTAGTCCGCGTTTGGACGCTCTGCCTCACATTGAGACTTGCCATTCGTCTAGCATTTGAACGTATGCGGGAAGCATTCTGGTCTTTGTCTTGCCTTGATATTGTACAGACGAACAACTGTCACAATGGCCTCCAAGAAGCTTCCCCAGCAGGTAGGCAGACTTTAGGTTGTCTAAACCTGTACCATTCAGGCTGACAGTGTCAACGATGAAGGAGATGGTCCAGGTCGGTTCGTACTTTACTGTTGACCAAGTACCTACGAGCTCGCGCATAGCTGCCTGAATCTGATACATTTGGCTGACTGATAGTTGGGTATGCCTAGACTCCTCCGAGTATGTGTTCTACTCTTCTGACGGGGCCGTCCCACTAATTAGAATGCAGCAAACCTTCTACAGCCTTTTGGCGTAATCGTCCAGCAAATGTCAGACATACCTCGTATGATCCTAATGTTGTGGTCGGGGCTTCGTATTCGCATGCGGACCTGCTCAAGTTCGATTCTTTGCAGGTCTCCTTACCACAGTGGTACTGGGTAAATGCTAATAGGAGGCCATAGATCATTGACGCCTTCCATATCGAGACCCCATACCCCGAATTCATCATCGAAAAGTTTCGGCCGTAGTACCCATACACCCTCTCTAAGACCCAATTCCGCCTTGTCATCCCCTCCTACTCGACGCACTTACACGCAATTTTTGTCTCACACAAACAATGATTGGACTGCGGAAGATGATGATGATGATGATCAGGATATTGAACAGGAGTACATGTACAACGAGAATCCAGATGAGGACGAGTTTGGTCTTCCGAGTATAACGAGTATGCGAAGGGAAGCTAGAAGAATACAGACCAAAAAGATCAACGATCCGGGTGGAGGTCATGGCAAGAGTAGCAATGGCTTGTCTAGCTTAAGTGCAGAGTCCCTATCTGGCCAAGGAATAGCAAATAGCTCAGACATTGCCGAAGAACGAGGGCCTCCAAACTATCCCACAACCAAAAAGAGTGAGGGCAAGATTCTAAGACCCCAATATAAAGACATTCTTCGTGGTTTGTCTTTCTACCGCTTTTTGACAATCAACGCTGAAGTCTTCTGCGTCAGATCCTGCAAACTCACTCCACCTCATCAGCCATCCTCCTATGCCTCTGAATGCAACCCCAAAGGAAGCCGAAGCCCATTCAACACGAATATCACGCATCAACAAATTTAAGCGCATCCTCCAGGCAAGCTCAATATCGTTGTCCGACCTAAGAGACTCATCTTGGTCCGGCATACCCGCAGAGGTACGGGCGATGTCGTGGCAGTTGCTCTTGGGTTACCTGCCGGTTAGTAGCGAGCGGCGTGTAGCGACTTTGGAAAGAAAGCGGAAAGAGTACCTTGACGGGGTCCGGCAAGCCTTTGAACGAGGAACGACTGTTTCCACTGCAATCGGCACGAAAACCCCATCCAAAAGCCAATCGCGTGGGCGAGGGCTTGATGAAGCACTTTGGCATCAAATTTCCATTGACGTGCCACGAACGAGTCCTCACCTTAAGCTCTATAGTTATGAAGCAACCCAGCGATCACTAGAACGGATTCTCTATGTCTGGGCGATCAGACATCCTGCAAGTGGCTATGTTCAAGGCATAAATGATTTAGTGACCCCGTTCTGGCAGGTATTCCTCGGCAGCTACATTACCGACGCCAATATCGAAAGTGGTATGGATCCTGGGCAGTTGCCGAAGCCCGTACTCGATGCGGTAGAAGCAGATGCATTCTGGTGCCTCACAAAATTACTAGATGGCATTCAAGATAACTACATTTCTGCTCAACCTGGCATCGTACGGCAGGTTGGGGCCCTCCGTGATCTCACCACGCGCATTGATTCTGGCTTAGCAAAGCACCTCGAGAATGAGGGCGTTGAGTTTATGCAATTCAGCTTTCGATGGATGAATTGTCTCTTAATGCGAGAAGTGACAGTAAAGAACACAATACGTATGTGGGACACCTACATGGCTGAAGAGCAGGGGTTCTCCGAATTTCATTTGTATGTGTGCGCGGCTTTCTTGGTCAAATGGTCTGAGCAGCTTGTAAAGATGGATTTTCAGGTAAGTTCGTACGATTTCTTTCAGGGGAATAAAACTAACGACATTCAAGGAGGTCATGATGTTTCTACAAGCATTACCAACACGAGATTGGACCGAAAAAGACATAGAGCTCTTGCTGAGCGAGGCATACATATGGCAAAGCCTTTTCAGAGGATCTAGCGCTCATCTCAAATAGTCTCGCATAATACTAATACCATGTCATTCCATTGTTCACACATATCAGAACGAATACATGATGTTTATTGCCCGTTGTGTCAGAAGATCTCAACCTAGATCCCTCAAGGCTCACGTAATGTCATGGTAATTGCGAGGTCCTTTACCAACGCTGTGAAGGTCTGATGTAAATTGCATAATCATCAACCCCAACGCCCTGCTAAGTTCAGATCCCAAGAATTAGATTGGCATTTCAGCTGAAATGTATGCCCTCCCTATTGAACGCCCACAACAGCTTGAGAAAGTCGCCCTCATCGCAGGATCGGGCGCGCTTCTCAGCTAGCTCCGTATCATCTTCCAGTATCTTTCGAACCTTCTCTCTTATCAGCTCCGCAACCTTGCCCTTTTTCCGCCTCTTGGTGTTTCTGCCATTAAGTAATTTCGCTTGGAGGTCTGATTGCTCCTTAAAGAATGGTGGTATATCGTCGTCAATATCCATGATGCCGTCCCACTCCTCTTCCTCTTCGTTTTCATTATCAGCTTCGACTTCCATAATATCATGGTCGCCGCCTTCTGAGGGTCCATCCTCGACAGGAATGTCATTCTGCGCGCACCAAGTCCTATAATTGCTCTCCAGCATATCCATAACACTCGTGGTTCCAAAAAAGCTCGCCCTGAGCGTCTTATTCTTCCGGACAAAAACCACGCGCAACAGACCATCCCATTCTTCATACCTGATCTGTGGTCTTGGGGTTTTAGGCACTAACCTGACAACGCTCGACTCAACCGCTGGTGGTGGTTTAAAGTTGTTTTTGCTGACTTTCATGATATGATCTATTTTTGCCCACATTTGCGCATTCACTGATAATCGACTGTACAGCCGATCTCCAGGCTTCGCGAAAAGACGCATGGCAAACTCTCTTTGGAACATTAGTATGCATATCCGAGGAGCTGGCGTGGTTGCGAGTAGTTTGAATGTAAGAGGCGATGAAATCTAGCAAAAACTATGAGCTCAAGGTAGAGATATCAGGGATTATTATTGAAACATATACTTGATACGGCGTATTACTTATACAAACATCAAAGTAAGGTAGATCAGTCTTAACCACGTCCCCGAGCAGAACTTCTAATCGCTTTTGCTCTGGCTTGCCTTGCACTCGTTTGGTAACTTCAGCTGCCATTCGAGGATCCAGCTCAACTGCTATTACTCTCTTCGCCTTCTCTAGGATCTTGACTGTCAAGTTACCAGTACCGGGACCTACTTCGAGAACCACCTAAACAAACCAGCATTAGTCGGTAGATGTAAGATATAAGATGCAGTAGCTGACATCACTCCCTCGTAAATCGGCTTTGTCAACTATAGCCTGGGCTACACCTGGATTCTTGAGCACATGCTGGCCGAGATCTGTGTTCATTTTGAAGATATTGTTAGCTGCCTTGGTTTTGACAGCAGCATGCGCATAGGGGCTGCTTTTTGCAGCGCCATTGCGGGTTTTCCCAGCAGATTTCGGCATTTCAATGTATTTGAATATGGCAAAGCAGTTTTCTTCCATTTTGAGGAATTCGTTTATCGATAACCGCGGCTATTGCGGCTGGTCGGTAATTCACGAGGGCCAAAATGTTAGCGATTTCATAAGTGAGCAGTAGCTCCTCCGGCTCCGCTCTTGATTCTCTTTCACCCGTAAAAGTACTCTATCATCATGTCTGGGCGCAAAGATTTTTTGTCACAGCAAGCGCCCGAAAACTACGTAGCGGGCTTAGGAAGAGGTGCTACCGGGTTCACTACACGTTCAGATCTTGGACCGGCCAGAGAAGGGCCGAGTGAAGAACAGATCAAACTAGCTCTTTCAAAACGTGCAGCGCAACTTGGGGCGGCGCCACCCACCGCGTACGGGGCACCTGAAAAGAAAGAAGAACCAGATGACGATGACGAACGATTCCAAGATCCAGAGAACGAGGTCGGGCTTTTCGCGAATGGTGCCTACGATAGAGATGACGATGAGGCAGACAGGATATACCAGGAGGTAGACGAAAAGATGGATAGACGGCGTAAAATAAGAAGGTTGGTCTCCCGTTTTCGTACTCCCCGCCCTTACTTCGTCTCCTGTTATTGAAGCAGATGGTTTATCATATATCTTGTTCTTCCATGCGCAGATTACCGACTTGAAGCCCGCTACGTATAGGGAAGCACGCGAAGCTCAGGAACGGAAAGAATACGAAGCCAATAACCCCAAGATTCAACAGCAATTCGCCGATCTGAAACGAAGCCTTGCGAGCGTCTCTGATGAAGACTGGGCAAACATACCTGAGGTTGGGGATCTCACGGGGAAGAACAGAAGGACTAAACAGAATTTACGACAACGATTCTACGCGGTGCCAGATAGTGTCATCGCAGGGGCGCGCGACTCGACGCAGTTTGATACAAGCGTGAACGATGATGGCGCTGCGGCGAATGGATCAGGGGCTGATAGCGTGGATGGAACAATGACAAATTTTGCGGATATTGGTGCGGCGCGAGATAAAGTACTGCAAGTTCGACTCGACCAAGCAGCCCAAGGTTCAGGCACAGAATCTACAGCGGGAACGGCCACGAACGTTGACCCTAAAGGTTACTTGACCAGTCTTTCGAAATCTGAAGTTAAGGTTGGAGAGGCAGAGGTTGGAGACATCAACCGGGTAAGGGCTCTACTGTCCTCTGTAATACAAACCAATCCCAAACATGCGCCAGGCCACATTGCTGCCGCTCGACTAGAGGAGGTCGCAGGAAAGATTGTAGCAGCGAGAAAAATCATGGCTCAAGCCGTCATAATCTGTCCTAAATCGGAGGATGCATGGCTCGAGTCCATGCGCTTAAATGACAACCATAACGCCAAGATCATTGCAGCAAATGCAATTTCACATAACCCTCAATCAATCCGCCTGTGGATCGAAGCTATGAAGCTAGAAGACGATCTAAAAGCCAAAAAGCGAGTCCTGCGTCGAGCTCTTGACATCTTGCCACACTCCGCTGCGTTATGGAAGGAGGCTGTGAATCTGGAGGAAGATCCCGCTGATGCACGCTTACTGCTCGCGAAAGCTACGGAAGAGGTACCTATGTCGGTTGACCTAGTACTTGCGTTAGCAAGGCTCGAAACACCTGAGAACGCGCAGAAAGTGCTGAATAGAGGCCGTCAGAAGATTCCTACTAGTCATGAAATCTGGATTGCGGGAGCAAGATTGCAGGAACAAATGGGGAATGCCAATAAGGTCAACGTAATGCGCCGAGCTGTTGCTTCGCTGGTCCGTGAAGGCGCTATGTTACCTAGAGAACAGTGGATTACTGAGGCAGAGAAGTGTGAAGAGGAAGGTGCGATCTTGACGTGCGGAGGAATCATCAGAGAGACACTCGGTTACAGCTTAGATGAAGAGGAGGACGACAGGAAAGCAATATGGTTAGATGACGCCAAATCCAGCATCGGACGAGGCAAGTACGAAACCGCGAGAGCCATCTATGCCTATGCTCTGAGAATCTTCGTCACCAGCAAATCAGTCTACTCAGCAGCCGCAGATCTCGAAAGAAATCACGGCACGAAAGAAGCGCTTCTCCAAGTCCTTCAAAGAGCAGTCGAAGCAGTCCCACAATCTGAGCAGCTATGGATGCTCCTCTCCAAAGAAAAACTCCAATCCGGCTCCATCAACGATGCCCGCAAAGTCCTCTCCGACGCCTTTGCGCAAAACCCTAACTCCGAAAATATCTGGCTCGCAGCCGTCAAACTCGAAGCCGACAACCACCAAACCGAGAAAGCCCGCGAACTCCTGCAAACGGCCCGTCAAGCCGCCGGCACAGATCGTGTCTGGATCAAATCTGTCGCCTTCGAGCGCCAACTAGGCAACACAGAAGCCGCCCTCGATCTTGTCAACCAAGGCCTTCAACTCTACCCCAAAGCCGCCAAGCTCTGGATGATAAAAGGCCAAACCTACGACCGTCTCAACAAACTCCCGCAAGCCCGAGAAGCCTACAACACCGGCACCCGCGCCTGCCCGCAGTCCGTCCCCCTCTGGCTCCTCGCCTCCCGCCTCGAAGAAAAAGCCGGCGTCGTCGTCAAAGCCCGCAGCGTCCTCGACCGCGCCCGCCTCGCCGTACCCAAGAACCCAGAACTCTGGACCGAGAGCGTGCGCGTCGAGCGCCGCGCCAAGAACATCACTCAGGCCAAAGTGCTCATGGCCAAAGCGCTGCAGGAAGTCCCCAACTCGGGCCTCCTCTGGAGCGAATCCATCTGGCACCTCGAACCGCGCACGCAGCGCAAACCGCGCAGCCTCGAGGCCATCAAGAAATGCGACAACGACCCGACCCTCTTCGTCACCGTCGCGCGCGTCTTCTGGCACGAGCGCCGGCTCGAAAAAGCAGCCAGCTGGTTCGAAAAGGCAATCTTGCTCGATAGCGATTTGGGCGACACGTGGGCGTGGTATTACAAGTTTTTGATGCAGCATGGCACCGAGGAGAAGAGGGCGGATGTGCTGGCCAAGTGTGCGCTTAGTGAGCCGAGGCATGGGGAGGTGTGGCAGGGGGTGGCCAAGGAGCCCGGGGGGGAGGGGAGGGGGGTGGAGGAGGTGCTGAAGGAGGTGGTGGAGCTTTTGGAGTAAAGGGCGGTTGGGTGGTTAGGGGGAGTACCGCTGTAGGCGAGCGATTGTCGGCTGCTTAGCTAGTGTAGCCATATGGAATCAACATGATGTGGGTGGGTTTGAGCGAACAGCCTAGGTAGTCCCCTACCACTCCGAAAAAGGTGCTACTTACTGTACGGAATACAAGATCTGGATCCCTACCTTCCAGCCCCTAGCGCCATCGTGTAGCTCTCTTGAAGGCTTTGCCGTTCAGAAATCCCTTTCCGTCATCCTTGAAATTCCCACAGTGCTGCCTGCCGCCTCCCAAGGACAAAGATCGTACCCATGTACACTACTGTAAAACAATTACTTTCAGACTATTCTCCCCCTCCCCAGCCATTCTCACCAACACCAACACCAACGCAACATCGACAAATCCGCCATCTATTCATTCATCCATATATTACCACTCCTATCATATCAACAAGAACATCCTAGCAGCCTATACACAAATCCAGCTCTCCGCATCTGCCCAACCCTTCAAACTCGATCCATCCCATACGCCACCGTACAAGAAAAAATGGGGGTATCATTGTTCGCCCAAATCTAACCCAAACAAACGCCCCAGTCCTGTCATCTTGGCCGCCCCGCGCTCAAATGACGCAGGTTCTGGCGTCCGACCTCTCGTTTTCCCGTCCTGGACAAGGTAGCCGCCCAATACATAGAAACGCCTGGAATGCAGCCCGCGATGCATAATATCCAACGGGGCTGTATGAGTGGAGGTCATTGCCCCACAGCCAAACAATCATCCAGCAACGAATCCAACTTCTCTCGGTCCTTCTTGGCCCCGCCTTCCCAACCCCAGTCTTCCTCTTCCATCTCCTCGTCGTCGTGCACGCCGTTGGTGAGTGCGGTCCCGTTCAATCTGGGCTCTCCTGTCGATTCGTACTCCCCCTCCTCGACTCGCCTAGCTCTGCCCCATCCTTCTAAGATCCCCTCTTCCCACCCACCCATGGCTGCCTTGACAACCCCGGGCATCTGTCCCAACTCCGCGGCTCCGACACGAAGTGCGATGCGCAGGTCGCCCATGCCTAGCGCTCTTCGCCCGCCTGCTTCTCGGGCTTCTACAGGTAAGAGCCCGGACCCGACGCCACGCAAGACTTCTCCTCTCAGCCACCCCTCCTCTTCCCTCCCTAACTGCTTCCGATACTTCCTCGTTACAATGCCATTCGTCGCGATCGTGTTACTTCTCGTCCGGACAAGAATCCCAGCAACGACTTCCTTAACGAATTGCTCGGTGGCGGTGGCCATGAATTCGGCGCAGGAATCGGCGCAGCCGTTGGGGAGGGCTTCTTCGTAGCAGATGGGGACCATGCGGCCTTGGATGGCGTCGGTGTCGGGGAATTCGCCGGTTTCGGATGCAAGTGGTTGGGAGTAGCGTTTACGGATTTCGAGATCCCAGTCTGTAAAAGGGGTAAGGCAGTTAGTAAGAGTTCAGGCTAGACGAGTGAAGAGCGGGGATGGCGAAGAAGTTACTTGTCTTGTTCAGCCCCCCAGCGCTAGCAGGGACAGTGTCAGGGAGTTTGATTTGCTTGGCTTGTTGATATTCCGTCATTTCGTTAGCGACTGCATGAGCGACAGGGTCGATGACTTCAACCTGTATATAGAGTGCACCTTGTTAGAAAACTGCGCTCGAATTTCGTCTCTCGCTTCTGCTTCAAGGCATTCCGGACTTCACTCACATCAGGAACCTCCTTTATCCTCCTTCGATCTCTCGCTGGTGAATGCATGACCTCCGTCTTCAGTCTCTGCTCGGCTGCATTCCCCGATACCGGTTTCGACAACACCATAGGCTTGTCGTTCGCGGAAACCCAGGGCGCAACGCCCTGCTCTGGTAGGTCGCGTAGAACATTTCCAAAGATGGCACACATGAACTGGTTATGGAGATGTAATATCGAAGGATCAGCTGTGATATAATGGTCTATCCGCTCCGAAAGTTCGTTTTGGTTGAGCTGGCCTATAAGCGGTCAATTGCCCACTCTAGCGACAAACGACCGCACCCGCATGTTTGGTGAATGATGTACCTATCGCTAATAAATTGACAGCTTCCTTATATGTGCCCCATGAATCCCCAATGGCAGCCTTCAAGGCCGTGTACAACGGCTCGAGGTCGATGCGCTGAGCAGAATTGGTAGGTTTCGTGGTCTTCTGCGAGGATGACACGGAGGCGCCATTGAGCTTTGTTGTCGTGAGGGGAGTCAATGTAGGCTGGGAGATAGAATCTGAACGGCTAAGGGCAGCTGGATCAATGTCCGGCATGATGTCGGCTGAGGTTGCTTCGATGGAGGCAGAGGCCTGAATTCCCTAGGGCCGTGGGCGCCGCATCACCGTGAATGTAGCTAATGTACAACAAGACGCAGAACGAATGGACTGGGCTCAAGGGTAGAGTAGCAGAGTAGTTGCAAGGAGGGACTGCGTTGGTTTGACATGGGTGAGGCAAATCTGGCGCAGGGCACAGAGGGGGGGGGGTGTGGACGATGATCTGCAGCCGATGCGGCACGCGCCTTATCCGCATTGCGCTTACTCTAGAATACCCGTAGTTCTTTTACAAGCACTTTCAATGTCTTTGGAGTCAAAGTCTACAAGAGATACCTTTCACCCCATTGCAGCTTTTCGTTATATATGGACTCTGTGGTGATAGTTTTTGCTCTCAACATCACACGTGTCGCGATCAATCGCTACCTTGTGCAAGATCCTATATATATCGTATATGTGTAGGAACGGTCTTTGGTCTAAAACTATCACGGCGTCAAGACGTGACAATCAAAACCTTTCAGATGGACTTGAAACAACTTGCCTTTTCACATGCTCAAAGCTTGCAATCCTCGGAGCGGGAGACGATGCTGGATCGGGGGTGAAGGGTTGCAGCGCGTCCATAGCGAAATCATTGTAACTTGAGCAAGTCCTCGTTGAGAATACCGAACAATTTCTCAATTTCTTTGCCGACTTCTCTGATTTCCTTTGAGAGTAGTCCTGTTATCAATACTGTTTCGCATAGCAGGGTCAGTAGGTAAACTCTCGCATTGATTAGAACAATCCTCCTTACCATAGGCATACAACAGGGCGTAGTCTTCGTCCTTGGCGTCATTCGCGACATCTTCCGTCTTACGGAAGCGGAAGATCTTTGCCAGCAGCCGGTCTCGTGAGTGGTCTGTGTTGGGAAGAGCATCATTTAGGGGGAATTCAAGTTTCATCGATGATGCCATAACTGGGTGTCAAAAGTTAGTTTCGGTTGCCCTGCTATACCGAGACATCTGAATAGGAGAATTTCCGATGTAGAGAACTGTCGGTGTAGAAAATAATGAAAACGGAATTACCTTGAAACAGGTGGCTTATCCTCGAACACAATTGAGCTCTTTCATTGGCAGTAAATCTCAATAGGTCGGCTTCTCCTTTCGATGCTGTAAGATCTTTCATAATCACAACATTCATCGCGTGGAAGGCGTCTAACATGCTTCCTGTGCTCTTGAGTATCCTCCCATATGCCTCGTCGGCAAAGGGCCCTCGAATATCTATCTCCGATGATGCCGAACTGCGCAAGCCTTCTAATCGGGCCAGAAATCGATGAAGCGCAAGTTCTTCCCGAAGATCCATATAGGGGTGAGGGGAATCTCCCTCGAGGAACATGGCAAGAGGATCACGCTTCCATGTGAGACCCATGCGTAGCCATAGTACACTAAGACCGTCCTTGAATTTTCGTCTGGCACTGATGGGCCAGATTAACCGAGTGACAATAAGACCCCAAAGACACCTAACATATAGGTCAGTGACCTGGAAAGGAGTTTACTGTTCATTGTTATACATACCCCGACAACACTGCAACTACTCGATGAAAAGCTATGTCCACAATATCTGGTACAATCCCTCCTTCATCGTCGTCATCAACCATATCTCGAACAGAGAGCGAATAGGCATATAGGGCGGAGAGGTTGTATGTAAGCATAATGAAACGACCCATGGGACCTTTACCTTGTGCCACAATGATGTAGGCGGTCCACAACGACATGAGCCAACCAAAAGCCGCCAATGCGAACACATTGCCTTGCGAGGCAATCCAAGCGACTATTGCGCAGACCGCACCTATACATGTTCCCAGGAACCGAGCGTAGCTTGTTGTATTTGAGGCTCCAATAGTCATCGAACACACCAACATATAGGACAAAAGGCCCCATTCACCACGGAAGTGCTGGTAGATGGGTCGAGTTGATACGAGAAATGAAGGCAGAGCGTACAACGCAGCTCCGGCGCCAACTTTAATGGCGAATTTAGTGTCATCTCGCCGAAGAAAGCCCAGAGCTGTCCATACTCTGTAGGCGTATGACGCTCCTCGTTCGTCATTTCTTAGAACGATAGCCGATGGAATCTTTCTCTCGCTTGGGCTTGGTACGTCAAGGGAAAGATAATTTTCTTCACTACGATTGGCGGAACCCTCTTGCTCTGCAGCAGTGTGAGTTCCGGATGAGAGAAGACCATACAGCGGAAGTAGATACTTACCGGTATCTCCACTCGGCTTAAGATTCCTAGAGCCTCGCATTCTACGCCACAACTTCAGCCAACTCCACGTCCTGCCTCCGGGTCTTTCATCCATCTCAAATTTCAATTCATCAAGAATATCAAGGTAGACTCTCATATCGTTGGCAAAGTACTGAAGGGAGAAACTGAAATGGCCACAGCTAGCAGCAACCTCCTCGTAATCGGCTTCTACTTCCACTGGACGTGCTTGGTTGAGCTCTTTGGTCTTGTAAAGCAAGGCTAAAGCTTCTTCCCTAGACTTTGTGTATAAGTCAACGGCTTCGACAAGGCTGGCCCGTAGTTGGGTGTTGGGCGCAATGCGAAACTCTGGACCAGGACCATATGGGAGTTCGTCCAGAATCTGTTTCAATGTAAATGCGAGCGATTTCTGTCACTCAGGTCAGCCTCAGCAGGATCATCTCGCATAACCAAGGGCGAGCTTGCTAACCATGGATGGACCTAAATGTACGATGAATCTCGAGAAGATACCAGATGGGGAGTTAGCCGAAGGGAGGTAGCCTTCATCGTTCGATGACTGCCAGCTTGTGCTTTTCGGGCTTTCCGTGGATCTTCCGCGATCCTCTGGTGATTCATCAATCGCAGTCAGTACACCATAAGCTTCTGAAGGCGATCGTAGGCCATCTGCCATAGTTGAAAATGATCCGCTCGTTTGGATTGATGTAGCCTTTCCGCCAACCGACGTTGGCTGTGCTAAGAGGAGAAATTGAGTGGATGCGGCACTCCGTAAACCACCCATGTTCTGCCCGAGCCGCTGCATGCAATTGACCAGCTTGGCTTCAAGTCTGTATTCTCGCTCTGTACCCATGACATAGTGCTCATATTTCGCTTCTCGCAGATTCTTGGACATGGAATTGGAAATGGCCCTGTACTGGTTGGATGCATCTAAAAACTGCTTCTCGTGAAGCTCCGCTTCAGAACCTGTGAGGAAACTTCGAGTAATCAGTGTGAGCATGTCCGCGAACAGATCAGTGACTTGGATCAGGTTGTTCCGCAACTCTTTCCTTGCTGATACTGGGGAAATGAAAAAGCACACAGCAGTCGTTGCAATACATCCTAGCACGATCATCTGAAGCACCATTACAACCTTTTCGATTGAAAAAACTGCAGCTTGCACCGCCCCTTCCTTTGTCACTACCGTGATAATTGCAAGGCTGGTCAACGAACAGGCAACGTTGACCAGAGGGTTACCGAGTCGCTGCTTAATCCAGCCGACAAAGCCAAGCCCACCACCGCAGAAAACAAGAAGTACAATAACATGACCGAGCAGGATCATGTCCAAATTTCGGCCGAAGAGGATTGAAACACCCATGCTGGTGAAGCAGATAAATACTGCATAGAGAAATGCCAGTGCGGCGAGTAATATAGCCTCAAACATGCTCCCTCTCGACCTGGCAGGATGGAAGTACACTGTGATTGTTGCAACCATATGTTTTCCATCTTGTTGGCCTAAGAATGCTGCGATAAAAGGCAGGAAGGTGGCAAGACTTCCAAGGAGATATGCTAGACTGCACTTGAAGACACCGCGTCCGGTTTGGGAATTTGCAAATGACCATGCTTGCTCCAAAAGCTTCTTTGACGTATCCTTGACTCTTCGCCAGGTTCCGGGCTCTGGTAGCCTTGGGCCCCTCCGGCCGAGCAAAGGCGAGCGTTCATCTGACGGGTCATCGTTGTTGGCACGATCTAGGCTCACCGGCTCTCCAAAAGTAACAGCTCTCTTGACACGCTCCCCGGTTTTTGGTAAGATCAATGTTGCCTGACGTAGCTGTAACGGGCATCGTCAGCCGTGCTCGCAGTCAATCCCAGGGCAAACGGCTTACGTTTGGTCTGCACGGGCGACGAGTTCTTGGAGGTACGCCGCCTCCATTAGCAGTAGAAATCATATTGGTTTGACCATGATCGGCGTCTCTACCTCATGCAGAGGAAGACTCCTCGAAGCTTCGGCTAATTGCTTCGATATTCGAGGTTCTATCATTTGAAAAGAAACGTTGGTCATTCGCGCGTTCCTTGCCAAATGCGGGAGAGCGGGTGACCTAAGGTAGCGAAGCCGTACTCGTAGGGCTAATCACTGTTCCAAAGCTCTTCTCGATCCTGTACGATATCCCTGTCACACGCTGCGAGTTGAGACTGGAGATTGTAAATAACTTGGTGAGGGCTTAGCTGATACATGCAATCCAACCTCTAATCCCCCAAAACCTGATTACAAAAGATGGTGTCTTAAGTGATGGGTATGTTCCGAATTGTACAATAGTCCACCAGTTCTGGTATTCCAACGATACCGAACACGCCCGAAAAGCAACACCGTCCCACACTATGTACCAATCTGAAGCTGCTTGCAGTCTTCATCGACCGAAACCTGACCATAAATATCGAGCCTTGAAAATTGCACGCTCAAACCCCCCAAGATAGAAAATCTATGTGGTGTGGTGCTTCTCGTGCTCTACCTTCTCTGCCATTACCCCATGCCTGTCTCCTCCAATACCGTGGTGTTCAGTGCCATCACTGCTCCCATCGCTGGGTGGTTTGCCCATTAGCATATCTCCGTGCGCACCAATACCATGTCTCTGGTGCGGTGGAATGTCGGCCTCTGAGCTGTGCGGATCTGTCTTTGCCGGGGTCCACGCCAAGTAGTCACGTCGGACCTCAACGTAGTCGTATGCGAATTCTCCTAGCTGGTCGTCATCCATGCCGAGTAATTCAGCTTCTTCCGAAGCGCGCAGATGGAGTCCGGGGATAAAGTTGACGAGATAAGCGATGATAGCGGACATGACAAATGCATAGCCAGTCGCAGCAACGACATAGGCAAGCTGGATGTACAATTGCTTGTATCTATGGTTGACCCAACCACCTTCAATGACACCGGTGTTGACGCCATCGAGACCGATGATGTATGTAGCGCCGAAGATAGCGTTCGCTAGGAGACCGAGCATGCCAGCGACGCCGTGCTCAGCGAAGATATCAAGTGAATCATCGATCCGAATCCAATATTTGACTGCTCAGGCATTAATCACCCAGAACCATAGGACGTAATTGGGCGTTCGACCAACCTTTGGTTGCATAATTGCACACGATTCCGGTAACGACACCCAAAACGACGGATCCCCAGGGAGTAATGTATCCGGACGCCGGGGTCGCCGCTACGAGTCCAGAGATGGCCCCTGAGCACCAACCGACCATCGACCACTTTCTCGCAAGTCTCCAGTCGAGAATCGTCCAGGTTGCAGCGGCAAACATGGCAGTCAAGTTCGAGTTCCAGCAGGCCATCACCGCTCGAAGATTGGCGCCAAAAGAAGACCCTCCGTTGAAACCAAGCCAGCCGAACCAGAGGAAAGTGGTCCCGAGGACGATCAGCGAGACATTGTGGGGACGGAAGTTGATCATCATCTTTTCTTGACGTTTCCCGAGGACCATGGAATAAGCCAGAGCAGACATTCCGGAGCCGATCTCGACCGGCCCTCCACCGGCGTAGTCCATAACGCCGTACTTGAAGCCCCATCCGTTGATGTTCCATGCCCAGCACGCTATTGGGCAGTAGACGAGAGTGGCCCAGAAGAAAAGAAATACCATCATCGGCAACAAACGACCTCGCTCCGCGACCGCCCCGGCAACGATAGCGGCAGTAGTAGCACAGAATTGCATCTGAGTGAAGAGTCAGCCCACAGTCTTTCCGGTATCAGGAGTGGACGTGTACTTGATAGAAACTGTACAGTAGCTCTGGTATCAAGGGAGAACCGGGGCTGGGTGCGCCAAGTGTGTTCATGAGACCGAAATGCTTGAGATCTCCGATAAAGCCGCTCGTTCCTTGTGCCGAGAAAGCCAACGAATAACCCCAGAAATACCATTGGAAGGTGATTACAGAGAAAGAACCCATGCACGCCCAGATCATGCTCAGAGCCGACTTTCTTCGTGCAAGACCAGAGTAGAGGAAGCCCAGACCTGGGATCATGACCACCACCATGGCCGAAGCCACAATGATGTACGCCTGGTCACCAGCAGCATACCATTGATTTAAGTTCTCGACGGCTATGTTCCCAGTCAATTAAGTTCGCGAACTGTCTTCTCCAAGAATTCCGGTGTATCTTTTGAAATGATGGAATGCATAATTGCATTGGGGATGTATCTTACATGAATCACCGCCAGTGAGCAGATTTGTCCCATTGAATTGGGTGGGCGGTCCAACCCATGAGTAAGACGGAGCAAAGCCGGATGTTGACATTTTGACGTCGGAAAATGGTCACAAGAAAGACCGTGGGAGAGACAACTCAGGATTAATGTAGAAGACGGATCGAGTACGGTTCGAAGAAAGGTCGAAGAAAGGGAAAACACGTGACGGGAAGAGTTCGCTAGGGTTTAGATAAGATATCCAGACGCTGCTGACAAGTGAAGTGTTGGCACGTAAAGCGATGTTGTAAATGCTTTCGATATCCGGTCCGTTCCCACCGCCGGCGCAGACGTCGGGTGCAAAGAGGCTGAACCGGAAGCCTAGGGAGGGCATGGCTTGGTTTATATTCCTCTAAGTCCCTAAGGTATTTCATCCAATCCGCCGGTTGTCGGATTGGTGGGAAGCTTATCGGGACCGGCAAAAGCAGAACGCTGACAATTAATGTCATTCTTATTGTTATTGTTATTATTATTATTATTATTATTATTACTTGGCTTCAGTACCTTGGTTCCCAGTGGCCTAAGGTACCACCAGTGGGGCCGACCCAGTTGGCAATAGGCTATGGGCCATTCGCTCAGAGGAACCACAGTCCACAGGAATGGAATAGGAGCCGGGAAGTGCAAGGATCAACATGGATATCCTCGCTCGAGGTGGATCTAGATGATGGCAATCTGATGTTTCTCGCTCTGTCCATATCTCATCTCATCTCATCTCATCCTCTTTCTCCGCCACCGGGACCTGCGATACCGTCCTCGGGGATCAGGCACTCGTCTCTTCCTGGGGCGGATAGGAAATGCCCGTGTGTCCGCTGTTATCGAGCACGATGATTGGTTCCCAGGAATGCATCGTCGTCGTCGAGAAGCCAGGACGTGGGGCAATCATACGCACAATCCAGTAGCGCCAGGATAAGATTCTCGGTTCCGGGGGCTGATGCCACTTTAGCGTGGGATGATCCGGCGTGGCAGGGATGACGTTTGAGGGATCCCTATTGGTCCCAGGCTTTCTTATCTCTCGAGTCTTGACTGTTCGAAGCCCGAGAGTACGGTCTCCGTACTGTGGTAGGTATTATTTCGGGATTGCATTTGAGAGCAAGGTACGCCACCGCTTCTTAGGCCCGACGAGATAAGACGGCACCTTTTCCTTTTCCATTTCCATTTCCATTGCCATTTCCACGGTATTGTATTTGTAAGCCACCAGCATCGGCGTCATTTCCCCATGTCCCATGTCTCACTTCTAATCTTGGTGCTGGAGTACTGTGTAAGGTAAGGCAAGGTGATTATGATAGCCCTGTGCAGGTGGAGCCAATCTGCCCGTCATCAACTCACAGCTCTCATTTTCGACAAGAAGCCCCGCGTCTCCATTACCGGTGTGCATACATCTGTCTCGTACGATGCTCAATATGAATATGAACAGCTCATCAGTCGCACAAGCTCCAAGGAGACGTTTCCGTTGAAGGCGGATAAAGGCATATTGAGACAGGTGTCAGGACCCTCGCACACGTATCAGATACAGTAGATGCATTCAATGTAACCCTCGTCACGCAGCAATGCCGACATGGGGAATCTCGCTTATGCATCTTGGAAGTCCCAAGCCAGATCGATCCACGTGTACTTCCGTATTCCGTCCACACACCCCCACCCCCTCTCCCAGGACACCCCCCACCAAATCAATGAAAAATGGGCCACATAGATATCTGTGCGTTCCAAGGCACCTTAGGGCTAGAGCATCCCATCACGTGACTGTCATTTCCGAGGATGCTTGGATGTTGCTTTTCCTATTTCCTATTTCCTATTTCCTATTTCCTAGTTCCTGTTTCCTAGTTCCTTACCACCCAACTGTCAGATAGCCAAAGTCGCCGAGGATGTCCAATTCTCCAGCTACAGATCGAACCCTGGCGCACAACCATCTTTGCTTACTCACGTGATCAGATCTTCTGGCACTATCTCGAATTGAGACAAAGAGAGGCCACATATGTAGAGTAAATGATACACTTGAAAGACACACAAAGACCGCAAGTAATTTGGCTTTCACAATGGACGTTTCAAATTAGAGAAGACCAAGAACAAAGACAAGATGCTTGTGGACGTTGATGACCAGCCTTCTTTGAAAGACCGATTCATTCATATCGAAGCCAATCCCAATTGCATCCCATATTCACCGTACAATACGAAACAAAGTTCCCAAAGTTATCAGAAGCTGGACTTCTATTCTCATTTCTGGCTTTTACTTTTGGTTCCTGGAAGTATCTTCTCTTTGCCTTGTTGTAAGCCGATTTTCCTTGACGTACTATCATTGCATCTGGTGTCCTCCAGAGTGGTTTCCCCCCCCCCTCGAAAAACCAGCGCTCTTCCCACAACTTACAATGGTGCGACCTATGCGTCGTTTCGCGCCCCTTCAGCCCTCGAATCTACGTTTTCTCTCCGGGCCCTCCTCACCAGCCAGCCCCATCTTGCCAATAGCATCATGTCCCCGTTTTTTCTCATCGCAAACTACTCGATCATTGTCTTCCTCTTCGAGCGCATCAAGCACCGACAGTGAAATGTTCGATCCACCCCCGATGGAGCCCATGCCTTGGCTGTGGTGCTGCCACGTCTGCTCTTCACATTTCCCTCTAGGAGCTACCCGCAGGTGTCTCAACGATGGTCACCACTTTTGCGGCGGGACTACCCTCGATGGAAGAACCGGGCGAGTGAGGAGGCACAAGTCGTGCCAGAGTGAATTCGACTACAGGAGCTGGGGCCAGTGGGGTACCTGGAAGAGGGACCAACTCGATGATCCACCAGCGGTTCCGAGTCGCAAGAACTGCGGGAAGCATTGTAATTTCCCCAGTGAGTGTCGATTTACGAAGAAGCGTGTGGTGAGAAATCCCGGCCTTGGACTGAATTGTGCCAGGCCGAACGGTTACGCTTCCTTGGAAACGTTAGCCGCTGTCGCTGCACTTGCACCCACAGGAGGACCTGTTTCAGCACCGCCTGTTACTGTCACGAGGACAGAAGCCCTTGACCCAGCAGCCTCCATCCTCTTCCCAACAGCCCCAAATACCCCCGCACCATCTCGGCCACCTCTCAAACGCTCCGGCTACACCGTTGAGCGCCTCGTCCCGGCTGACGAAAAGAAACGCTCCGCGCACATTGCTCCAAATCTATCCCCTATCCAAGAAGAGCGCTCTGCTAGATCCTCTCCAACTACAGCATCTAGACCAGGCGTAAGCCTTCCCCAACTCCAATTCTCAAGCTTCCCCGCAAGCCTTACAGATTTCCAATCCCCTTCATTCCTGAATCAACAGCAGCCATCTACAGACCCCGTAAAAGCGCTCGATGCGCTGAACCAAGAAGTCATGGATTTCGAGTACGACGCAGACATCGACACCGAGACCTCACCCGAAACAGCATCTCCCGTATCGCCGTTAACGCCCAGCCCGCAGGAGCTGGCCCTGGACGTGCCGTCTATCCTGAGCCTGCAGAACTATATCAATATGCAGAACAAGGTAGGACGCCGCGGGAGGCTGGATGAGGTGTCACCTCGGAAGAATGCGCGACCGGGAGGGAGTATCGGGGGTGCGTTGACACCGCCGTCGACGCCGAAGCCGATGAGGGGGACGGGGTATGAAAGTGGGGATGAGATGGAGATTTAGGGGCTCCAGGGGTGCCTGGTTGTGTACATGGTTTTGTTATATGCATTTTATGGTTGGCTGAAGCTGTAATGGTCATCTTTCATTCTTAAACTCCGCCCATTGACATCTAAGAAAGTCCCCGGCACATCCTCTTCAGGACAAATCGCTTGTGTGCGCAAATGCTCCATTCTTGCTAAATTTGCAAAACACCATCCCAGGCCATACTACATACACATCATATCCCTAATCCCTAATCCCTAATTCCCTAACCCCCGAATCCCTAAGGTAACCCGTAAATCCCCCAATCCCCAGGTCGCCGTTACCCTCCCGACTGATCGGCGACCTCGAAAATCCATCCCTTCATCCCAACTTTAAAAAGTTCCCGTAATCCCGCATCTCCCTCATAAATCCACCCCACCTCCCTTACCAAATCTACCAGAAAACCCAGCGTCCACTGTCAACAAAGAGAGTCGAATCTTGTATATAATATTATTAAAAAAAAGGCAACGATGTGCAAGAAAGCTACGTGTCAGAACTGCCGTAAGTTTTATTTGATATTTTCTTACCCCGAAAATGTATTCTCGTCCCCTTCAACTTGTGCCCGATTGCTTATGGGGCCAATAACCCCCAAGACAAGACGCTTTGAAAGAAGAATCATATCCCTCATTCCCATATCCATTGTGCCATGTTTCGATCCGATCCGATCCCAAACACCCTTTCCCCTCCTCCCAGACCTCCACCCCCTCTCAAACAACCCCTCCCTTCATCCCATCAAGCCCCCTTCCCCACCCAACACAAACTAACCCCCCCCCCCCCTTCAGAAAAAGTAACCTGGTGGGGTTGCGGCTCCCACATCCCCAACGTCATGACCGCCTACCCGGCCGACGAATGGTGCACCTGCGAGCCGAAAGTCGACGTCGCGGGGGCCGAATACCCGCCGATGGGTGCGAAGGCGGATGCGTGACGCTGTTTAGGTATGTGTTGCGTGGGGTGGGTCGGTGGTTGAGCTGGGGGAAAGGCGGCGGCAGCAGTGAGGGAGGGAGATGGGCGATGATGAGGATGCCGATGCGATGGGGGGTGGGCCGAAGTCTATTATGGGGGGGGGGGGGGGGGGGGTTTGATTGTGGGTATAGGGAGGTTGTAATCGGTTGAGGCATTTATATGTCAGTATATCGGCAAGAAGAGCTAGCTACTGTCGTGACACTGGGACAGGCTTGATACTGGATACATGTGCATTATTGGGCTCTTGATATCAAACACTTCGGTCACTGCTGACTGAGCCAGCCCATGGTACAATCTGAATTAAAGCAAAAGCGATCTAAGATTAAGTATCGATTCCTTCCGACGCATACTCGCCGAAGACGTTAGTTGACGTCTTCAAGCGCTGAACCCCCAGGCCTCTCGCCGCTTCTTTCGTACAGCACATGGATTCCAAAGCCGTGACCGCAAATTTCCCATACTGCCCTCGCAAAAAGCTAAAACGTGGTGAGCTTGCCCAATGGCATCATCTATTCCATCTTCGGAAATTCCAACAGGCAATCTCCATTGCTCTCATACGTTCATGCAGAAGCATGAAAAGCGTGATGCAAGAAGTTTTGGGATAATCATAATTCTACTAATAATACACCGTCCACTAATGCCCCCATAATAATACAGAACAAGGGCAGGTCCGACCAAGGACGCCTGGGTATAGGTGATGATAATGCTGCTAATAAGACTCCGCCAATGCCTCCATAATGATAAATAGAACGAAGGAAAGTGCAACCCACGAGGCTTGGTACAACGATAATCCTGCATAATAATACACCTTTCACCAACGTCATCCTCATCATCCTGTCCCCTCACAACTCAATCAAGTCTATTTCATCAAAGTCCGGTGGACCCCGTGCAAACACCACGCTTCCCTTGCCGTCCAGACCTGCACAATGGTTGCTGATCCAGACGTGCTTTGAGAATCTTTGGCATCGATAGATCTCGTCGTCGCTAACACCTAGCTCATCCCTGGGGATCCAGATCACCGGTCTCTTAGACCTCAATGCCTCGTGCTGAAATGCGTGTTGGACCAACTTATCGCGCTCCTCGACAGTAAGGTCTTCAAGTTCGTCTTTGATATCTGAAAACAGAGCTCGGCCAAGACGGTCGGTACTCTGTTCTTCCACATCTGTGGATACACGTGTATGCTTACGCTCGCGGACTTCGTACGTGTGTGCGAACCTTGGGGATCGTGCAGCCCAGTCTTTGCGCGATCGTTCTGCCCAGCCCATCTTCTTCGGCGTGGGCTTACTGAGTGATGGATATCTCATTGCTCTTGACAACGACCGAGGTCCGTTGTCACTAAGGTCGTTTACTCCCGCCATACCTGGTTCCCCTTCGGCACTTTGCGGAGTATAGCCTAAAGCTCTTAACAATGGTCGAGGTCCGTCATCATGTAGGCCCCATGCTTCTATGGCACTCTCTCCTGATCCGAGACTATTTTGGGGCGCTGTGGGAACATGAGCACCGTCAGAACTTAGGCCTTTCACCATCACTGAGCTTTTTTGTTCTTCGGCACTTTCAAAGCGGTCTCCGGAGCCATCGCGGTCGTCGCTACCTGCAGGATCTGGGCGTTTGATCACTACCGAGCCCTGGTCTGATTCAAAACTAGGTTGGAGCTCTCCAGAATGATCGTAGCCATCACTGCCGGTAGGATTAGGGTGTTTGATCATTACAGAGCCTTGTTCTGGTTCCGCACTCGATCGACCATCTCCGAAATCAGCTTGGTCGTTATTGCCATCACAACCATGGTCTCTGCCTCCTATTTGAGGTATTCCGTTGCGAGCTTCAACGTACTTCGCATGATCTTCCCAAGCATGTTGTTGTCGCTCTTCGAGATGCTTGTAGTATTCACGTCTGCTCTTACGTCGGCGACGATCTCCGGATGTACTGACGCCATAAAGATCGGTTTCAGAAGTGTTTTGAATCTCTCCAGGATCGTTTTTGCCGTCATATTTTCTAGCACGTGGTTCCCATTCCTCGAAATTCCTGATGCCGCAGAGATCAGTTTCCGAACTTTGTTGACGCTCTCCGGATTCTCTGGCGCAAGGGTCTGACTCGCTGCTTTGGTCTTTAGATGCTCTTATATCTTGCTCTCCAATTTCCTCTGCCTGCCAAGCTGCTTTCTCGGAACGACATTCACCCTCTGCGGGAGTCTCAATGGTGTTCAGCCCCTCGTGCTCCCTTTCAAGATGGTTCCAGCGTTTTTCGTGAGCTAGTGCAAAAAGTTCATCCCGCTCAACCGCCTCGTCCTCCAAAGTAATGGGCAAGTATCTGAATAATGGACTAAAGGAGGCATTAAGAAGCCATTGAAAAATTATGGTACCAATGAGAACAACGATCATGACGATAGCCTGACCTTTGCAAGGCGTTCCCACTGCGTTACCATACGAATCGACATCACGGACAACAAAGAACAGGCCAATCAAGCACAGCTCCATAACGTATAAACCGGTGAACAACTGGTTGACTGCCTTGGGGAAGAGCAAGCCACCAGTATCAAGGCGAAATTTCGTAACGTAGAGAGTGTTGTATCGGTAGACGATCCAGAAAAGGCCGAAAGTCACTATGCAGAAGACCAGGATTAGAGGTGAGATCACGGAGTAAATCAATCCTGACATAATGTTAGCTCAATGATTATTTCGGGTAAGATGAGGACACTGCTAACCTATGGCAGCCAAATTCGTGAAGACTGGGAAAAATGTACCCCAGCTGATAATTGGTAGGCCGGTCTGCCGTCTCCATTTCTGTCTTGCCGTATTGTCAAACAGTGGTGCGATTATGAACCATTGTATTAGACCCCAGATCTGCATAAGAGCTCCGGCGCTCGTGGACAATGCTTGCAGCAACAGATAAGAAAAGAAGTAATTCGAAGCCTTCGGTAGATTCTGTGCTAGTATCGACGGCACGCTCTGGGGGGACTTCGTGATTTGTTGAATGACGGTCGTGATTCCAGACGAGATCGAGACCACGAGGAACACCTGCACAAACAAAAAGAAGAAGTAATAGTTCTGCACCGACAGTTCTACTGCCGTGCCTGTACGATTACCCTGGAACCTTACAAAGATGCGTAGAATCATGGGGAGAAGGTAAAGAAGCAGTCCCAGGAGTGCCTGTGGTAATACACCCTGGATGACTGCTAGTATTGGCGTCGGCGTCCGTCCGAGCCAAGCCAGCCATGGGAAAGTCGTTGACAAGTAGCGCACTTGAGAGAGTAGACCAGTAAAAGTGACTGGGATAGCCCATCCGATGACCAACCCGATGATCAACAATGTCACTATTGCAGTACGTAGGTATGATTCCCACCATTTAAGAGACATGTTGTCCCAAAGTACATCCTCTGGAGAGATTTCCACCAGACGAGGGGTCATTTGATTCGGCGAGTGGTGGCTGACGGCCTGGCAAGCCATGTGCGCGGCAACCTGGTTATTGAATTGTATGAATGCGGAATTCATCAGTCGAAACTTTTCTGGATCCCTCTGGTCCTCTTCAATCGCGACGTTAAGCCGAGCCAATTCTTCCCGGCAATAATCGATGGTGTCGACCTTCTTGCCTATCAGTGGCAATGATGGCATCCACCGATGAATAGGGAGTCTCATAGTTTGGCGGTCCTTCTGCCGAAGATATTTCTTCCACGTGGGCTCACCATCGTCCTCATCCTCTTCCCAAGGAGGCCTTGCGTCCAATTCCTTCGGGTGCATCTGTACAGCAAATTCAACACATTTCTTTTCAGGATCGGCTTCGTGAGGCGCTGATCCTTGAGCTCCGGGTCCCAGATAGGCGGGTTCGTTAGAGGCAGATTCAGTCGCCCGGAGGGGAAATTCGTCCTCTTCCGGAGGAGTCGCACATTTCTCTGGCTTCACTTCAGAGTTTGCCGTGCTCTGACGCAAGGTATGACGACGATGATGGAGAGGCCAAAGGCCTTCTGAACGATTTAGCCGACGAGAATGGTTTTGAGGTTTTTGGGATACACCTGGGGCTGGTTCGCTGGAAACGATGGTACGTCGGTTTCCGTCCCGGATGGCATCATAATCAGATTCATCTGGAACGACGATCCTACTGCAAATTCGTCGAGGATAGGCCGGCAAAGCAGGTCGATCGCGATCTGGAGATGATGATTCTGCCAAAGCCTCATCGAGCGTATGGTGTACTTGATGTGGGTCGCCAGAACTGATTCCACCTTCGTCGGCAATCCCACCGGCCTGTCCTTTCTTCGCTTTAGTTCTAGCTTCAGCTCGGGCCTTGTAGTATGCGTCAATCATATTTGGCTCGCCTGTCTTCTTAACACGCTTCAAATAAGCCTTCTTGGCATTCCGAATGAGAGCCGTGTACGCCTTTTCGAGTTTCACAGCTGTAGCGTTACGTAGTTGGACTTTGTCGCTCAGCGCGTCATAATTCCGGTTTATCCAGATGTTGCGGATACCTCCCGGGAAAACGTCGTAAAGTCCATCGAGAGCTTCGAAAGTCAACCACTTATGGGGTATCCCGGTGACTAGCACAGTCGTCGCTGACGCCTTGATCCTGTGTTCGGGCGATGTTAAATAGGCTTGTCGTACACGGATGTATCCTCGAAGTTCATCCCAGAATGTGAAACAGACCCAGATCACCAGGAGTACAGCCAATATAAGATGCGCCCAGTATCGGTTGTTCTGAGTTGGCCTTACATTGCCCCATGCGAGCTGGTCCAAGCCGGTGACATTGCTGTAGGTCGTGCTGTTTCCGTAAATACCTGTGGCGAAGCTTGAGCCTCGGCCACTGACCTTGTTCAGTGGGACAAGGATTACAACAATGATGAGAGCCGCTGGTATGAAGATTTTGAGCAACATGCGTAAATAGCGAAGGAAGAAGTAGGCATCCAGTCCACATTTCTGGATAAAATCATGTGTGTTGGTCCGGAATACAGGAATGAGCCACTGCCAGGGGCCGTTCGGTGCTGGGTTGGTCCGTATACGATCTGGCACGAGATAGGTGCGCGGCTCGCTGTGCAAGTATTAGCAGGAGCACCTAGGGAAGACATGAGGTTGATTCTTACTAAACTCTAGACAATCTCGTCCTGAGGAGTAAGAAGACGGCGAATTGAAAGCCAAATATGGTGGCACCCGTGGCCACTGAGGCAAAGAAGGTCGAGACCGATTGACCCTCCTGTTGGGCCCCCTTTCCAGAGCCGCCATTGAGAGCACCATAGAAGGTGGCGGTGTCTGTCGCTGCGGGAGCCGAAGTAGTGGTGGACATGTTGGCTGAGCCTTCCTCAGTACGGTCGCAGTATAGTCGCAGTTGCCGTGAAGATTGAACAAATCAATCATAAACGAAGTGAATTTACCAGCCTGCAAAAGCAGACACTTATTACAAGGGTGAACTAAAGACAAGTACGAAGTTTCGCAGTTGATTCAGCAAGGCTCAAGTCACCAAACCGACGCGTAGTGGCCGACCGACAACGCAAGAGAGTGTTGTATTGTGGAGAGAGAAAGAACAATGAAAGACGCAGATGATATGAGCAAAGGAGTTTGTGACGGCGCTAAACCCGACGTCATTCCCTGCAGGTGTTGAGATCAATTGGCTTAGCGTGAAAGATGAGGGAGCCAATGAGAGCCACTGGATCATGGCCAATCTGCAACTCTGGAACTCTAGAATTCTTTTAAGAATGAGGCTCGAATAAGGTAAGGTCATCAAATAAGGTACGGAATACTGTACATACTGTAATGTCTATTCTTAGGAAAGGAGTCCCAAAATGGCGCTTTCTCAACGAATCTATCGGTGTTGCTCCTAACCCTACCTCAACAAGCCAGGATCACCTGTCTGTTTGAGATTCTGTGTACCTCCGTAGACCTGGGATGAAGCTACGTAGAGGAATATAAGCCCCTGAATCACGCAGGCAAGACCAACGGCAATCAGAGCTAACTAAGGTAATACGGCGTACTATGCGGAGTAACCTTATTGTGTACAAACGCCTTCCCTCATCTATATGAGTAAGGGTTCAGCCTTACGGTCACGTAATCACGTGAGCTTGTTCGTTTTTGAACATGGACCACACCTTCACCGGAATCTGTCTTGAATAAAAATTCCTTTTGATTCTTCCATTTGCTATCATATCATCTACTCAGTCCGTATACCGAAAATCGCACTTCATCCAAAGGTGCGTGTGGAATGGTTACTGCGAAATTGTTGAGTGGAAGGGAGCCGAAGGCAGTTTGAAGAAGCTATTCGCCAAACAATTCTTTCAATTTATTGAACATACCCTCAAGCACTATCTGGCTGATTGCAAGAGTACAGGTTCGCCGGTTCAATTACAGCAACGTTGCCCAAGCCTGTTAAAGTCGCTCAGAACTTATCCAAAATCTCAATCCAACGGCACCCAGCGCTGCCTGTCTTTTATCACCAGGAACCCTAGAAAAAGGGCAAGATGGTCGTACTTCCTCCTAGGCGGCAGCCTTCCCGCCGAGGTATGTCAGTCAGTCGTGGGTGCTGCGCTGGTGTCTTTCTGAATAGTCAATACCAGGGTCTATGGCCGATGTGCCAAAAGATCTTCTAGACCAGATCAAGGAGCTAGAAAGGCTATTCACTGTGGACCAAGCCAAGCTGAAAGAAGTGACGAATCATTTTGTCAAGGAGCTGGAAAAGGGCAAGTCCTGGCTGCATCCTGTCTTACTCATCAACACTGCCCTAACGGTCAATTTAGGTCTCAGCGTCCAAGGAGGCAGCATTGTAAGCAGTAACAAGCTGAGATGTGTAATGCTGATGGCTAATGTGACAGCCAATGAACCCTACCTGGGTGATGGGATACCCTACCGGGTACGAGGAGGGCACTTTCCTGGCCTTGGATATGGGTGGTACCAATCTTCGTGTCTGCGAGATCATCTTACCGGAAGAGAAGGGTGAATTTGAGATCATACAGTCTAAATACCGAATGCCAGAAGAGTTGAAAACAGGGGACTCGGAGGAGCTCTGGGAATATATTGCTGACTGCCTTCAACAATTCATTGAATATCACCACGAAGTTGAGGACCTAGAAATACTAGACAAAATCCCTCTCGGCTTTACCTTCTCTTTCCCTGCAACTCAGGAGTACATAGACCATGGCGTTCTGCAACGGTGGACCAAAGGTTTCGACATTGCGGGTGTGGAAGGTAAAGACGTCGCTGGCCAATTTGAAGCCGCTCTTGCAAAACGAAAACTCCCGGTCAAGCTCGGCGCCCTCATCAACGATACAACCGGAACTCTTATCGCCTCAGCCTATACAGACGATGCGACCAAAATCGGCTGCATTTTTGGTACAGGCTGCAACGCCGCCTACATGGAGAATTGTGGCTCCGTCCCTAAAATCGCCCATTACAACCTCCCCCCCGACATGCCCATCGCCATTAATTGTGAATACGGCGCCTTCGACAACGAACACGTTGTCCTCCCACGTACCCCCTACGATATAATCGTCGATAACGACTCCCCCCGCCCTGGCCAACAAGCCTTTGAGAAAATGATCGCAGGTCTCTATCTTGGTGAGCTGTTTCGCCTCGCTCTCGTTGACCTGCATCAAAATAAAGGGGTCAAGATTTTTGAGGGCCAGGACATCAGCAAGCTACACAAAGCGTATACCCTCGACTCGTCGTTTTTGAGTATGATTGAAGAAGACCCCTTCGAAAACCTCTCCGAAACCGCCGACCTCATGCACAAAACCCTCAACATCACCGCCAACAAACCCGAACTCGAGCTCTGCCGTCGTCTGGCAGAGCTCATCGGCACTCGGTCCGCCAGACTCTCCGCCTGCGGTGTGGCAGCTATTTGCAAAAAGAAGAATATCGAAGCCTGCCATGTCGGGGCGGATGGAAGCGTATTCAACAAATACCCGCATTTCAAGGCTAGGGGCGCAGTGGCTTTGAGGGAGATTTTGGACTGGAAGAAAGGGGAGAAGGATAAGGTCGATATCAGGCCGGCGGAGGATGGGTCAGGCGTGGGGGCGGCGTTAATCGCAGCATTAACGATCAAGAGGGTCAAAGATGGGAACTTGGTGGGGATTAAAAATGCCAAGGGAATGTCATAGATTGTGATGAGTGTGATGAATGTGATCGATATGATCGATGTGTAAACCAAATAACGACATGATGTGGAGTATACTGTAGTAGGGACGTATAGAGGATAGATTACATACAGCTTACCTCGTGGGCAATATCCTTTCATGTGGGTTGGCTTGATTGAACATGATAATTCGAAAGCTTTATACTAGCTCCTAATCTCCCACAACCGAATCTTCCCCTGCTCATTCGCCACCGCCAACATCTCCGAGTTCGGCGCAAACGCCACGGCCGTGATCCTCCCCAGCGGCGTCGAGCTCGTCGGCCAGTTCCGATACACGGTACAACTCGGCAAATGCACCAGCCGCAACGCATCCCTCTTCCACCGGCTCGCCATCACCAACACCTGCCCGTCAGGCGAGAACTCCAGATGGCTTGTTGGCGTGGTCAGTTGGTCGAACGCTCGGACAGGTTTTGGGGTGGCTGGAATAGAGGAATCCCAGGTTCGGCGGTCGTAGATGTTGACGATGCCGCTGGAGCTTCCGACGGCGATCCACCTGTCTGCGCCAAGGCTTTGGGCTCCGGTTCCTTTCCCGCCCAAGGCGACTACCGTTGTACCCACTGCTCCTTCGTCAACCCAACGTCCCACAACTATCTTTTCCCGTCCATCCCACTCCACGGCCTCACCGCCTTTTCCAATGATTACCATGCCATTCGCATCGCCCCACCAGGCAAAATCCGCAACCCCTCCTTTTCCCTCCACGCGTACTTCAGCCACCCACTGGCGAGTGCCCGCATCCAAAACATTGATCAAACCTCCACCTTTCCTCCCGCTCCCAACAAGCCCTATCCACCGCCCACACGGACTCAATTTAAACCTCTCCATGCTCTTCTGCTCATCCTGATGGCCATACACCCTCGATACCTTTTCAATCTTCCCGGTTTGCAAGTCCCAGACATGGAAGTAACGCCGACGGCCGCTGAAAAATATTTTGTTTCCTTGAGTGGGGAGGAAGACCGAGGTGGTGAGGGGGTTGCGACGGATGTGTAGAGAGGTGAGGAGGGGGTTCGGTTGAGGAGGATGGGGGGAGACGTGGTGGAGGGAGAGGGTGGAGGAGGGACCGGAGGTGAGGAGGAGGGGGTTCGAGGGGTGAAATGCAAGGGATGTGATTGCAGACTTTTGGGTGATTAGTTTCCTAGGTGTAGTGGAATGGGGTGAGGGTTGTGGGAAGCTTACGGGTTGAACGCCGCTAACATCTTTGGTGCGTTGAATGTCAATGACTTCGGGACGAAGCCTTTTTCGAGCAGAAGAACCGGTGGACACTGTGGGCTGGATGAATCCCGTGGTTGACTGAAGGAGCTTGGCTAGCGGTTGGGCGGAGAGATCATCGGGGTTGATGGACATGTCGTCCGCGGATACGTCTTCGTCCGAGCTATTCGGGGGGCCTGAAGTCCGCCTCCGTTTTCTTGGAGAGGCTTTTTGGACTGCAGCAGGGTTCGCCCATTCGGGTACGGGATACAATCGTTCGAATTGTCGTCGTAGCCGCTTGGTATATTCTTTGCCATTGACAAGGTCTTCAGACTCAGTGAGCCGTAACTTACGTAGCCTAGGATTAGAAGCCAATGAAACGACAATGTGCTCATCTTCGCTATCGATCCATGCCGCAGCTTGCTGATAGTGAGATGCGTCTTGCTCATCGTCCTCCGAGGTTTGCGCAAGCACCAGGTCTGTGTTTAGATTCGCCGAAGGTGCAGAATCAAGGAAAAAGAGCTAGCGCCTCTGTGAGTATCTTGTTACTGGGAGCAAGCCAAGTAGCATGGCCAGAGTACGTACATCCGCATCATCAACACCTTGTAAGGCTTGCTCTTCATCTGAGACTTGCGCAGCGTTTCGCTGGTCTTCCGCATTCGATTCTAGCTTTGTGGGAAAAGCATTTTCGTTGTAGGATTTTAAACCCTCGTGAAACCCTGCATCATCACCGAAGACGAGCTTCTCAAGCTCCACCTCAGTCTCGTCCTTCTCCATGGGGTCATCGCTATCGAGTCCCTCGGAGTCATCTGAGAGCTCATCTTGCGCAGCTAGTAATGGTTGCTGGACTGAATTGGGTGTCTGTGGCGGCATCCGTGACTTTGGTTGAGCCATTGCGGCACTAGGAACATGAATAATTGCTGTTTTCCCCAAAAGAAAATTGAACATTATGGTTGTTGGAGATGGCCTTGGTCCCGGAAATCTGCAACGGCGCTAGGGATCGGTAATGACCGTCATTTCGATGGTATGACAAGTCATATGACGTCAAGTCGTGACATGGATCTGACCTGACAAATGACATGACAGCAGTCTAGCCAGATCGGGTTTCGCGCTAATCCTTTCAAGGTATAGGCTAGCCCGTTTCGGTAGAAAATCTTGCAATTTCCGCCGAATCCTCCCTTTCCTCAACCTTTCTACATCAACCATCACCTCTATTGACTGCTCTATATAAGCACTATGCTATCTGATTCAGCTGTACACGCCGCGTTTACCGAGTTAATCGTTTCAGGAAGAAGAGAAAGAGTAGTGAAATGCCGCGAGCGTACACTACGAAAGATAGCTCAAGCAATGCCTACTGAAGAGGAGCTCATAGGGGTAGAAGATCAGTGGTTGAAGGAACAAAGTTCGATGTTGGAAGCTAGAGAAAGAGATGAAGAAGAGACGGAAATTACACTATAAATTGCTCTGTTGTCTCTGTTTTCTCTGTTTTCTCCGGGTTCTCAGGCGTCTGCGGCTCCGGAATTTTTAGAACGCTCAGCCCAATAGAACTAGTCGATTCCTGGGCTCTGATTGGTTAAAAGCCTTAGTAATATATATATAAGCTGTCTTATTGGCTGTCAAGTAGAAACATCTGACGTCAGCATGACAGAAAACATCTGACCTGACCTGACTGTCATATGACCATCCGTGATCCCTAAACGGCGCAGGGGTCAGTAGAACTAGTTACCCGCGTATCCAGACATCGGGAGGTTTAGGGCATTAAAGGAATTCAAATTGGTTGGGCTGCCTTGTATTCCATACTAAGCGCATATCTCACTTTGACATCATTGATCGAACTCTCGAAAGGCTATAATACAATATTCGTTCAGTTGTAAAACCAAGCGGAACATGGAAGATAGAAGACATGGATCGGGTTTTTCTTGCCTCGAGCTGCCACTTAAGCTGATATAAATTTATCAACAATGCGAAGTCTATAAAACGGTGGCGAGCAAGGATACCACTAAAGATTAGATATGTTCAAGCTCTTAACCTGAGCTTTGATGTAAATTACAGTCTGGCTCCATCTACATAATTTATTGCGAGAGTGAGATCCATCTCATGGTTTTTTGATGTTTCCCTATGTCTATCCTCCTCATAAGCATAATTGCGAAGTTTTCTGGAACCCTTTCGTCAGTGAATGTTTTACAAGACATCTTCCTTGTCACTTCGTCGCCAAGTCATACTGTCAGTGACAGCTATCTATGGGCTTTATTATCTTCTTTCGCAGGCAGCATCGTCATGAGACAACTCAAGTTTATATCTATTTATACGATAATAACCACTTGGGTTTCTAAGCAACAACCTGCTCATTGATGCCAGAACATTCGAAAGGGTACTCTAAATTTCCACGTAGACGAGCGTCAAGGCCTAAACACAACAGTTCCGATAACAACAGCTAGATACCGCTTGACAAAAGTAGATCGACAGAAGCCTGGAAGTCTCTTGGACCAATGAACGGGCACAATGTGGAGACATTGAAGAGGGAGAAAAACAACAGCGTACGGTTAAGAGTGGCGAGGCAAGATCGGAAGTATAAGATCCATCAATTACATCCATCTGCTGAGTACATGGTTACGAAGTAAAGAATTTAGGTTAAAAACGAGATATACAGACGGCTCTACTGCTCTATGTTGTAATCATCTCGGATCACCATCCCAGATAGTGTGCATAGAACCAAACGGACTGATCCACAGGCCCAATTATACAAAAGCAAACGCCACGTCCCCTGAACAGTCACTACAAGAACATGGCTACTGGCTTATTTTTGTGAGGTATCCACCCGTTCGACGAGGCTGTGAAACCCACAGGCGATGGTGGTGGTGGGGGTGGTTGCTGATCGATTGATCGAGGGTCTACCGGAAGGGTGAATTTTGGTCGAGGCGAGGCCAGCATGGCGACTGAGAGGTCTCGACTGAACGTACTGGGACTGGCGAGGGACAACCGGGGCCGACTTTGGGGAATCGAAGAAGTCATGAGGAGGCTCGGACCGGATGTATAAGATATGGGTAGATGATTATCTGGGTTGCGATCTTGGTATGAGCTACTTTTATGTTAGATAGGCCCAACGAAAGTAGGGACAAGACTCTTACGGAGCAATAGAGTGATCTTTCAGTAGTCCGAATAATTGGCCTTAGTAACGACTGATTACCCTGATCGATAAAGAGTGGAGTTTGTAGTCAGGAAGCAAGAGAACGAGCAGCAGCAATAGCTGAACGATATTTTCAGATAGCTTTAACGAAAAAGAAGAAGTCAAGATAGCAGATCGTCAGCTTTATGACAGGTCCCAAGAATAATTCGGATGCAGAGTGCCAGAGAGCTATAAGGGAAGAATGCCAGGGAAAACGACAGCTCAATTCCCGGAAGCCGATCTCACCGCCAGAATAATCTTGGAAGGATACTGGAAGGATGCTGGAAGCCTAACGCGAGGAGCCAGCGCACGTTGTTGCAAGGGTAAGGCAATCGGATGCCGCTGGTAGCCCTGTAACAGAATATGTGCTGACGTGGATGGTTATGCGTGGTCGGCACAGGGGGAGAAGAATGCCAAGGTAGGTAATTTGGGAAACTCGGGGCTGAAGGTTTCTCAACCCAGGAACGTGTACACACGAGCCCCCCATGGGGTGCTGGGCACGCTATTGGTAGCCTCCAGAGTGTCTACCAAAAGACTAATACAATCAATAAGGTATGTCCGGGGTGCCGAAAAGGAGCAGTGATTGCCTTGTAGAAGTGAAAGTCGATGCTGCATTGCTGCAGGCGTTGTCGCCCTGCACCCCAGATCCAGCGGAGCAATAGGTGCCCATGGCTTGGAGCCATGCCCGATCCTACCCCAGGAATGCCCAGGGCTTTGGCCCGGGAGGCGATCCGAACAAAGCCGGCAGAGCGCTTATGTGTTGGTTGCTTCTTCGGTACCTGCATTCTGTATAAATAATTAATGACAATGAGATAAGATTGCAGGTCTGAGCTGTGGAATGATGTGTCAGTTTTCTGTAGCCTGCGCAAGACTAGCCAGATATGTCTGATGCTTCAAACACCAATGTCGTAACCATGGTGTCGTAACCATAGTATGCTGGAAAGTCTCTGCCAAAGGCAATTTAAACAGCAGATTTTAATACAGCCACGGTCCTTAAGCTTCGTAAATATCTCACATTACTGTCTGTGTCCAATCAACGATGGAGGTACATCGCAACATAGCGCGTGTTCACTGGTTTGATGAGTAGAAATCAGTACCGTAGGTTGCAGCGAAAGGTCTGAGCAATCGGCCATTCCATAATTGAAGTTCCTATTAGTAATTGTTTTTATAACATCACGTGCTTTGCGCCAAAATCTTACAATCGAATTGTTTTGTGATATATTATTGCACTTTGTTCACAACATCCTAAGTTAGAATGGACAAAACCATTGGCGTTCTTGGGGGGGGCCAGCTGGGTCGCATGCTGACCGAGGCTGCCAACCGGCTCAATGTCAAGGTGGTGACATTGGATGCTGAAAGCTCCCCAGCAAAGCAGATCAATGCTCACCCTAATCATGTTACCGGGTCTTTCACTGACCCTTCGTCCATCCGTCAATTGGCAAAAGAGTGCGATGTTTTGACAGTGGAGATTGAGCATGTCGACACAGATGTGCTCGAGGAATTGTCTACAGGGACGACAGTAAGAGAAGACTGGAGATTGGTGGGAGGTACTAAGGTCGAGGTTCAGCCAAGCTGGAAGACCATAAGAGTTATTCAGGACAAGTACCATCAGAAACAGTATCTCCTCGAACATGAAATATCTACTGCGCACTCTGTCCCTATGGAAAAACATAGCATTGAAGAGCTAGAAGAAGTCGCCGAGCAACTCGGATACCCATTCATGCTCAAGTCGAGGACAGAAGCCTACGACGGACGGGGAAACTACCCGATCAGATCTGCACCTGAAATACGCACAGGCCTGGCCACGCTACGAGGCCGACCCTTATACGCTGAGAAATGGGCGGATTTTACAAAAGAGCTCGCGGTTATGGTCGTCAAGATACAGGATGAGGCTATGAGTGACTGGGAGACTGCGACCATGGCCTTTCCCGTGGCTGAAACGGTCCATGAAGACAACATTTGTAAGCTGGTTTACGCACCTGCGCGAAACGTTTCAGCTGTGGTCATGCAAAAGGCGCAAGGCTTAGCTAGACGCGCCGTTGCGGGATTTTGGGGGAAAGGCGTGTTTGGAGTTGAGATGTTTTTACTGGAAGATGGTGAGTCTGAGGGTCAAAATCAATCTACATCGCGAAGCTCATAGAGTTAGGGGGGTTATTGATCAACGAGATTGCTCCTCGGCCTCACAACTCGGGTCATTATACCATGGAAGCCTGCCCCATATCACAATACGACGCCCACATCAGAGCTATACTTGGATTACCAATACCTGAAGAAAGTCTTTGTTGCATTGACATTCATACTTCCGCCATTATGCTCAATATCCTCGGGGGAGCGCAAACAAGCTCGCATCTCGTAGCGGCTCAACAAGCCTTGTCAATCCCAGGGGCAAGACTTCACATGTACGGAAAAGGGGACGCCAGACCTGGACGGAAGATGGGTCATGTCACTGTCTTAGCGAGTTCCATGACAGGAGCCGAAAATCGGATCAACCCACTTGTCAAGCTCGTGGATCGTATTCGGGGAGAAAGGATGAATCCAACCACAGCTCTGACAACCACGACCCAACTTTCTGTTCCGAAAGCGTCATCGCACCACTCAAGCAACGCTAAGTCGCCCTTGGTTGCGATTACTATGGGTTCAGACTCGGATCGCTTTGTGCTCGCTCCTGGAATCAATCTACTAAAAGAGCTTGAGATTCACTATAGCGTCACAATCACGTCAGCGCATCGGACGCCGAGTAGAATGTTCGAATTTGCCCAAACGGCAGCATCAAATGGCATCAAAGTCATCATCGCCGCTGCTGGGGGTGCAGCCCATTTGCCTGGGATGATTGCTGCTATCTCGCCGCTTCCGGTCATTGGCGTACCTGTAAAGGGTAGTGTTCTCGATGGCATGGACAGTCTTCTAAGCATCGCTCAAATGCCCGTTCGTCGAATTCGTTTCATTGTTGTCAACCTTTTGTTCAGTGTCGATGTGCTGACTACGAACAGAGAGGATGCCCTGTTGCCACGGTGGCTATCAACAACTCCATGAACGCTGCGCAGCTCGCGGTGCGGATATTAGCCGTGAGCGATTTTAGCATCCGAAAACGACTGGAGAAATACTTGACAGATCAAACGGATTCCGTATTGGAGAAAGCCGATAGGATGGAGCGTTTTGGTTTCGAGGCCTATGGCTCAGAAGAGCTGAAATGACAGGGAAGATCCGAGCGTGCAGAATACACCATTTAGTACACCCGCATCCGATAAGAATCCGGGGTAGCGGCAACGGGCAAACTTTTCTCTCCGCCCTTGATCTGATAGTCTGAAGGAACTGCGGCTATCTAAAAAAATAGGGTGATGCTGACTGACCGTGCTAGCCATGAGTTACTGAATTTCGGGCATAACGTGCAATCATGGTCTATGTCGCGTGCTTCGTGCACAACGCTGAGACCTCACGATCCACAGGGTTGAAGTCTCAAAGCGCTACCTACTTCTTACGATCGACTAAGGAGAATAGGAGGGAAATGCAAGGGCTGTTCGGCTGTCGCTTTACTTAAGCGCAGCAGTACGTCACAGTGCTGCCCCAGAATCTGGCTTAGCTGTTCGTACCTGGCTGTCAAGTGTCTGAAAACTCTGATGAAACTCCCGTTTAGGCTGGGTTGGAGACGCCTAGCTGCAACAGGGTCGCAAAGGATCCATCCTAGAAGGGGGTGCGAGATACTTGGGTAAACTCAAATGGGCAATGTGAACAACTCGTGTTATGGAGAAGTGACGACGGTGGCCGTCTGCTATTTGCGATGCCTTATAAATATGTGGTGGTCTTGCCATGAAGCTCGTGTAACATTTCCGTCCTGGTTGCATGGTCCATATACCTTATTGAATTGAATCTTGATGCGCTCAAAGACTCTGCGTTTCTCAACGCTGGTCCTTGGTCCTTTGAAGCGCTGTATTTAGTATTTACCCAACAAAAGGCCTAATATAATAATAAACAGGTACTGTTTTCAGTAGCTGAGGCTGATTAATACCGGGCGGCAGCTCCTTCCTTGGCAGGTCTGCCTTATCGCACCCCATCATGGTCCCTGATCTCCAACGGCCGGCTCCAGCCGAGGCGGGGGAGCTCGACATTAATACTCAGATTGACCGCTTCCAACTTTTCGACGAGACGAACAATGTAAATTGTACCCCGACAATAGATGATCAGCCATTGTCAACCACAAAATTTGTCCCCGACTACGTTCCTGCTACCGCAATAGACCTGCATTCTTCGCCGAAAGAGTTGACCTCTAACGGCACGTTCTGGACTCCTCTTAAGGCAATTCCTCTCGCATCTTACTACAGGCTCCATCGAGTGCCCTCCTTGACGGCTATGGAGCAAGATCGTAATGGAACTCATGCAATCGAATTACCACGAAGTGAACCAATGCCGAGTGCAGAACCACAAGAACAACACGCACAAGAGAAAGTTCCGCAGAACGGCATTCATAATAAATTACTCGAGCATGTGGTCCGGACTCCAGGCCGGCAACCCTCGCCTCAACCGACGCATCTGAGTGTTCCTGGTTCGAGTCATCATCGAATCCTACACGAGGAAGATTCTGGCTATGTTGCACCCAAGTTCGAGGGCAAGGAGCTGCAGATGGATCAGGGTAGGTTCCGAGAACCACCGAGCGAATTTTAGATGATACCTAGCTGACTTCTCCGTGCTAGTCATGGACCAGATCGAGGAAAAAGGCTTCATTCCTCCGGAATTTGTCGAGTCCGAGACCAATTGGTTCTACAACGAGCTTGGCATCGACGACATGTACTTCCAAACAGAAACGGTGCCGGCAATTGTCAATCATATCCTATCGTTATATGCTGGAAAGATAGCGGCTTTCGCACGAGATGATGGGCGTCTGGAAATACGGCTCGACAAAGAAGCTGCTGACCACGCAGTGTACATAGACACGAGCAAGCCTGGTGTCAGTGTGATTGAGGGACCAAGGTACGAGCAGCGAATCGACGAGAAGTACGTCGATCCATCAACGGGCAAGAACAGCTATCGAGTGGAGACTTTTCGTTCAGGAAGCCATCTTCCTGGTGAGAAGGATCAACAGTTGCGTTGCTATTTTGTGTACAAGTGTCATTTTGCAAACCCAGATCCGGGCCAAGAAGAGACGGACCTGGAGATCATTGGCGAAAAAAGATTCTTGCAGAAGGCCACATCGAATACCAAAGAGATCTATCAAGCAGTCATGAACAACGCGGTAGCGAGAACTGGACCTGTCATAGAGATGTTTGAAATTGAGGGCAGCAGAGAGAAGAGGCTCGTTGTCGCGTATAGGCAAGGTTCCGCAATGGGAATTTTTAGTGCTTTATCCGATTTATACCACTACTATGGGTGCACGAGCTCCAGGAAATACGTTGAACAATTCTCGAATGGTATTACAATAATGTCTATTTACCTACGCCCTCTTCCACATTCAGCCTCGACCATGGCACATCCACCCATCGAGGCGTCGATATATCAGATTATGAAGGAGGTTTCGTTACTATACTGCATACCTCAAAACAAGTTCCAGGGACACTTTGCCAGCGGGCGACTGAGTCTACAAGAAACAATCTATGCACACTGCGTTTGGGTTTTCGTCGGACATTTCCTCAACCGATTGGGATCGGAGTATAGGTCGCTTGCCTCAATACTGGATCCGAACAACAGCGTACACGCTGAGATGCTCTCCAAGATCAAGCGTCGTCTGAGGACTGAAACCTTCACCTCTGATTACATCCTTGAAATTATCAACAAATATCCTGACCTAGTCAGGTCTCTTTACCTGGCATTCGCCAATACCCACTACCTCCAGACAAGAGGCGAGCAAGATGATTTCATCCCCACACTCAGTTATTTACGGCTAAAGGTCCACACCGTGCTGAACGACGCACAGCTCCAGGCTGCTATCTCAAAGACTGTCGTGAACGAGCATGATGAGATGGTTATGACTGCATTCAGAGTTTTCAATGCTGCTGTTGTAAAAACCAATTTCTATACACCTACTAAAGTGGCGTTAAGCTTCAGGCTGAACCCCAGCTTCCTGCCTGAGGTCGAATACCCTCAACCCTTGTACGGCATGTTCCTTGTCATCAGTTCGGAGTTTCGTGGCTTTCATCTACGTTTCCGTGATATTGCGCGTGGTGGAATTCGTATTGTCAAGTCAAGGAACAGAGAAGCATATTCTATCAATGCTAGGTCGCTCTTCGACGAGAATTACAATCTCGCCAACACTCAACAGCGCAAGAACAAAGATATCCCCGAAGGTGGTTCCAAGGGTGTCATCCTTCTTGATGTGCATCATCAGGACAAGGTCAAGGTAGCCTTCGAGAAGTACATTGACAGCATAATGGACCTTCTGCTACCGCCATCGAGTCCTGGAATTAAAGATCCGATTGTAGATCTCCACGGCCAAGAGGAGATCTTGTTCATGGGCCCGGACGAAAACACCGCCGACCTGGTCAATTGGGCGACCGAGCACGCTAGGAAGAGAGGGGCACCGTGGTGGAAGTCTTTCTTCACCGGAAAAAGCCCGAAGCTTGGTGGCATCCCTCACGATACCTATGGCATGACCACACTATCTGTCCGGGAGTATATTCTAGGGATTTATCGAAAGCTCAACCTTCAACCAGATGCCGTGCGAAAGCTGCAGACTGGTGGTCCAGACGGCGATCTAGGTTCCAACGAGATCCTGCTTGGAAATGAGAAGTATACAGCTATAGTTGACGGCGCCGGTGTGCTTGCCGACCCACATGGTCTTGACCACGAGGAACTTGTGCGGCTGGCCAGAAAGCGGGTTATGATATCTGAGTTCGATATCTCGAAGCTCTCTTCTGATGGCTACCGTGTCTTGGTTGAAGAGACCAATGTGACGCTTCCGACTGGAGAAGAGGTAAACAACGGCATGATCTTCCGCAATACGTTCCATCTACGTGGGGGCAAGCAGTTTGACATGTTCGTTCCTTGCGGCGGCAGGCCCGAGTCCATCGATCTTAGCACTGTCAACAAGCTCATCGTTGATGGGAAGAGCACGATACCTTACATCGTTGAAGGTGCTAATCTCTTCATCACACAAGATGCGAAGCTACGACTCGAAAAAGCTGGATGCATCCTATACAAAGATGCTTCAGCGAACAAGGGAGGTGTCACTTCATCATCACTCGAGGTCCTTGCATCGTTATCCTTTGATGACCAAGCATTTGTAGAAAATATGTGCATAAGTGAGGACGGCATGGTGCCGCCGTTTTACGACGCCTACGTCAAACAAGTCCAAGAGACTATCAAACGCAATGCAGCGCTTGAGTTCGAAGCGATATGGAGAGAACATCAGCAGACAGGCATTGCGAGGAGTACGTTGAGCGATACATTGAGCATTGCGATTACAAAGCTCGATGAGGAACTGCAGAAGACGGAGTTGTGGAAGAATGTCCCTCTGAGAAATTCGGTTTTGGAGGATGCATTGCCAAAGCTTCTATTAGAAAAAGTAGGGTTGGAAACTATCATCCAACGAGTGAGTCTGCTCCAACTGCATCGTATCGACGATTGTTAACCCATTCTCCAGGTCCCTGATAATTACCTTCGCGCGATATTCGGAAGCTACCTAGCCAGTCGATTCGTCTATGAGCACGGTAGCAACCCAAGCCAATTCGCATTCTTTGACTTGTGAGTAGCCGACTCTCTTGACCTATCTAGCACAAAGCTAATGCTACCATAGTATGTCCAAAAGAACGGCAAAACTGCAGCGCAATGGCGCATGAGCGCACGACTCAAGGCTGGCTCTTTTCTGGTTGTTGTAAGACTATGCTGCGGCGCTGGGAGCATGAGGACATTCAAACAGAATGAGGCAAACTTCTACAGCATTAACAGAAGCACCACTAGAAGGCATAGACTGTGGACGGTGTATCTAAGGCTTGCACAGGGAATGTACAAATATTCGAAATCAGATCATGGCGATTTTGTTGATCGTGCGTGATTTGTGGATACCAAGCGCCGAGTCGTCTCTAAAAACTGAGCCTTCCCTGCCTGCCCTTTTGACAGCAACCACGTCTATCTCTCGACTTCGCATTTCTGCTCAAAGTCTCCTGGTAGATCCGAAGCTGTAAACATACTCTCGCCACGGTAGAAACTCTAAAGTAAACAAGGAAGTAAGCACTTACGCTCTTGTATTATCTATCTGATTGTTTACTGTGCAAACAAAACCATTCGGTTTCAAATCGCCCCGTGTTTCCCCCTCCTCCCTCCCTCCTCTCTTCTCTCGAGGACACCCAAATTCCTCTCTGCTCCCTGCCGGTCTCGTTACACGCACTGTCATCTCTTCGAAGTTCAAAATCCTATCTCTACGCTCATCGCACATCTTTCCCGTCCTAACCGAACCCTTCCAGCAACCCCCTCCCCAACGCAGAGCGTCCAAATCCGAAATATGGCCCTCACCCGCCACGCCACCGGCCACACCGCCCCGCGCAAACCCGCCGAAACCACCACTGTCTCCATCACCAAGAAGAAAACCGGTGCCGGCAGACCCAAGGCCAACACCTCGAAGCCCCGCACCAAGGTTGACACTGCGTCTAAAGTCAAGGGCGGGCGCGTGGAGAAGCGCGGCCGCCCAGCAAAAGCGGAGAAGGTCGAGATTTTGGGCGAGGGCGAGGAGGCGGAGCTGGTGAAGCAGAAGAGGAAGCCGACGGTTAAGGATAAGGTGGATGGGGCACTGGAGAAGGTCGTCGGGGCTGTCGAGCGGAAGCCGGGGAAGAAGGTGAGAAACTCCTCTTTCTCGCTGTTCACGGGCCATGGGGATCGCTGCCTTGAGTGGAGTAGGGACGAGGCCACATTGAAGAGGGTGAGGGGTACGAGGGCTGACACAGGGGTTGAACAGGCCACAGGGACGAAGAAGATGCGTGGGACCGACGGAAAGGGCTCTACGAAGGCGAAGAAGGTGTGAAGGAATCTCCTGTGTGGCTTGCTCCGCTGGGGGTCTGCTCGAGGAGAATGGTGTGCAAGCATGCCTGCTGCATCCTGTCACACCGGTATCTTGGTTTTTATGCGTGCTATTGATGGAAAGTGTCTACCCTTCACATATTCGCGGGAGCAGGACGGAGTTGAATGGATTTTGCAGTGTACGATACCCCTTTTATCTAGTCTGGATTCGGTAATGGTAGTTTTGGGAGTCTTTTGACGTTGTGCATCAGTAACTTCTTAAGCTTCCTTTGTATAGTAAGGGAAGCAGTACAGATGCAAACTCGATCGCTAATCAAAAGATGTGATTGCTCTGCTTGAGATTCGAAAAGGTGTGATTTAAAGCGCCCGATTTGCTTGCATTCAACACAAGCATGGGTTTGAACTATACGGAGAATGGCTTGCACCACGATTGATGTGGTTGTTGACATTGCGCAACGCTGGTATCAATATAAATCACTGATGCGCCAAACTGCTTGCCTGGCCTATAGTAATAGCACTCTCAGACACCATAACACCGCCACCAGCAAGACTCCTTAACCGAACCAAGTTCTTCCCATGTTGGTATACCATCCCCTCTCTGTCCTGAGCTCACAAACGACCAGTACCAACCTCGAATATGAAAAATGCTTGAAAGAGTGTACTAAGCTCTACCCCTTCTTCTTAACCCATAGTCCTGCGCCTGAAGCTCCTTAATCAATTTCAAGCTTTCCTCGTCAGTAAACGTCTCTGAGCTCAGCCGTGGTTTCGCTCGCTTTTGGCTTGTGTCAATCTCCCCACTGATATTGGCAGTCTCTCCTCTGTTGATCAGCGACGCACTCTTTTCCACCATCATGTCCGCAACGGAGCTGCTGCTAGCTCTCCTTGCGGATCCTGACTCGGGCGTATACCGTTGTACCTGCTTTGGGTGGCGAGACGAATGTCGTGATGAAGACGATGATGGAGTGCGATTCGGTTCCGAAGCAGGTGGAGTATGACCGGCGTCGTTGTGTGACGATGCTGGTGGTGAGACAAGTGAAGAGGCGGCTGGCTGAGGGAAGCTCTCGTCGGGCAGTGGCACTTCCCGGACGAAGCCTGCCTCAGCCTTGAGGTTGGATGTAGGGGGCATAGCGACAAGTTGTACTTCATCCTCAATATTTTCTGCAGGCCTCCTCGAGGTTTCCGAAGGCAAAGGCTGTAGTTTGCACTTCTCGTCACCCCGCGCCTGCGTATTAATGATCGCGTTATTGAGCTGGCAAAGGGCCTGGTTTGCCAAATCTGCATCGCTGGTGAGAGCATCTGTGCGTGCCCGGTCGGATTGTTGATTCTCTGAAATCGGGCTGCATCCCATCATATTTGCAGTCGGTGCTGAGCTCGGACTACGTCCCATCATGTTCGCAACCGGTGCCGGCCTTTGTACGGGCCTATTTGGGGGCTGTACCATGCTCTCTGCAGAATCATGTGCGAGATGAGTGAGGCCGTGGGGACCCGGTACTGCAGGACCTCTTGGTTTCTTGGCCACAGGCGAATCTTGACCTTCGTTATGGAGTTTCCGGCGTTTCAGTGTAGCCGCAGGTCTTGGAATAGCAGCTTCATTAGCCTTCTCAGGATCGATGTTACCATGCTCGTCGTGTATGCATCGCCGCTACCACAAGTCAGCTATCGTCTTATCAAGGAGTTATGCAAAAGTACGAACCTTGCTCTTACGGCAGTCATTGCAAGCTTTACTTCTCCCTCGGCTTTGCGACACGTTCATGATGATCCCTTCAGTCTTTCTTGGAATTGTGTTGTTTGGCTCCAACGAGATATCAGGCGAGATCGCATCATTCACTTCGGAGTCCATAGTCGGCGCAGATAGTGCCCCCCTAGGTGGAAACAAGGAGGGGGGGGGGTTTGCTTGTGGCGTATGCTGCTCTCCTTCAGCAAAATACCTTAGCTCATCAACTAAGGTATTTTGCTTTTTGACTAGTGAAGATTCTGGCCTTGAGACGCCCGCAATCTGGCCAGCCTCTATTGTTCCGATTAAAGCATTAGGAGCTGGGACATCGACCTGATCTCGGTGCTTGCAAGCTCGCCTCCTTTTGCGGCACGATTCACATGCAGGCTTTCGGTGCGAGCTTGTACCCGCTCCCAACACGGGTTTGCGTTTCTTCGATGTGCCCGAGAGCGTGGTGTCGAGTTGGTCATTCGGGTTGAGTTGGGAATGTTGCTTTTTTGGCGGCGTCCTGGGCTCGCTGATCGGTGCTGTTGTATTTGAAAGGTCTTGCCGTTTGGTAGTTTCTACTTGAGCGACGTCTTTCGAGGCGCTTGCATCCCCAGATAGTGCAGGGGCATTTTCCAAGGACGAAGAGTGCTGCTGAGAAACTCTCCTTGCCGATTGCCGACGTGGTGCAGCCTCCAGCGCAGCCTTCTTGGCGGCCGCAGTACTCAGCTTCACGGCAGTCTCTGGGGCTACACCCTCAGGAATAATGCCTGCAAATGCCCAGCTAGGTATTGACTCGCCCCGTTTCCAAGCGCTCCACATCGCAAGACGCTTGACAATATCAAGTGGCTCACCGTGGCCCCTGGGAATAGCCTTTTTCACGGCATTGCGCGTTTCCGTGGTGATACCCTCTGTAATGCTGCCTAAATCGATTAATGCCGTTCTCAACAAATAGCGGGTTAGATCAGGCAAGCCCTCTAGCTCTGCCTGAGCATAGTATCGAGCATGGTAGTTCTCTCTACCTGACCTGGAGTTTTCACCCCACGCATCGAAATCGTAGTGAGCAGGCTGCTCACGATGAAACGTGCCACTATCTTGAAGAATGTTCTTGACACTATCTGGTAGAGGATCATCCTCCAGGTACCGCAACGCAGTATACCAGTGAATTTTTTGAAAATGAGGGTACCTGAATTTCCGAGCCACTCCTGTAGCTTTTTCTATCTGAGAAATCCGTAGTTGCATACCATAGTTCAGTCGCGTCAAAAAGTTACCTCCGATGACCAAGCTATCTTCAGGGGTCCAAACGGCATGGATCCACCCGGCAGGTATCAACATCGTATCTCCTTCTGCGAGGTCGACTCGGTAACATTCTTTTGTCTGATCCGCTAGAAATGTCCAGTTCTGCGCAGGTGACATGCACCACTCTTCGTACTTCTTCAAGTGCTTTTCTTTTGGTGGGATGAAGAGGAAAGTTTTCTTTCCCTTTAAAATGTGATAAAAGACCGACGAACCACCAAAATCAATATGAAAGTCTGTGAAACAGTCTGCCACGGACATGAGGCAATAGAATTGGACCCTAGGATACTCGCCTTTGGTTTGTAACTCCAATGGCCAAACAGAGTCTTGAAGATCAAGATCTCGCACAATTTGCGGCCGCCGGATGAGCCTCCCCAGCTTACTTTGAGAGACCTCGAGGCTTATTACATTTCGGACAACTTTATTACCGCCACTTTCGTAGTAGTCGGCCCACCGCCTCATGTTCCATTTCTTACCTTCTCCATTCTGAGACTTCACATCAATCACCTCTACCTTTTCTTCAGGACCATAGAGCTCAGCAACCCTTCTTACGGTCAAATCTCGAGGGATAACCATATCTAGCGCATCTTGTCCGTGGTCTAGGACGCGTTGAGATTCTGGATGGAGGCTGAACCAGTCTTCGTGTACAGAAACTTCACCCAAAGGATCGGTGGAGGGAACTGCTTCTTCGTGGATTGGGACGTTATTCTCTGTTGAAGAAGGATCTCCGGGACGGGGATTGAAATGTGCTGGAACAACAACAGGCTCCTTCATACCGGTACCTTTCTCAAAATACTCTGCAGTCACCAGTTCGGGACGCATCCGGGCGAAATTTTCTGGTAAGAATGTGATTGTGCCATCCTTGATCGGCTTGATGTAGTGATGTTCCGGCGTCTCATCAGAGGTCTTTAACACTCCTTGGTGCAAACCAGCGTAATCGATCGCGGTATGTGCCCGAGAAGATTTCCTTACATAGGTTGTGGGTCCATAGATTGGTTTGCATTTCCGACATCGGTACTTATCAACACCTCGCACTTCTCGCTCACTCTTAAAGCCCGCACAAGCAAAATGAAACCATCCTTTGCAGCCGTCACAGCTAATCCAAGATGTAGAGCTGTTGTCATTTTCGACACTTAGTGAGTTGCGAGTGAAGTTGCACGCTGCACATACGGCCGGTGCTGTAGCTTGGGAATGCTTTGCTTCAGAGGTCTTCAGGGTACTATCCAATGTCGGATCTGCGTTGGAGGGAGCATCAACGGATGTGAAGGCCTCCGAATTTACAGCTACAGCTTCGCTGACGATGGGAATGCTCGTTTCTGTCAAATGGGCTGGTGAGCTCAACAAGCCTCGACCCTCCTGAGCAGACTCTCCTTGTGCGGCCTCCAGGCCACCTGCCTTCGTCAAAGGCATTCCATCTTCCTTTATACTCGGACTACGGTCCAAATCTTGTTTATCCAAATTCGCGAACTGGCTCGACTCAGTCTCCCGTGTCTCCGACGCAGTTCCTGACCAGTTATTCATGCCATCGGACTGGGTGCCCTCGATTTGGCCCAACGTCTCAGGGATAGCTTCCTTGGCAGCTTCGAGTATCTGTTCTGTTGCTCTAGAGTCGTACGCGATCGCCATACATTGTGGAGACGTGAACGTAAGGATATGACCTAGTCCACGAATACCATTGGTCCCGATGTGCTGCAAACTAGAGTATTGTGGTGGACTGGCTTTGTGAGAGGCTGCCTCGGAAGAATTCAAACCAGCTCCTGCATATTCACCGTCGCTAATATCCGGTCTATCCAGTGGCGTTTCTAAAGTCTTATGTACGATAGGTTCCGGAAACTGAGTCCCATTGTGAGGAGCTTGATCATCAATAGTTGGGCCAAGGACAAAACCATGCGTACCGTTCAGTGACGGAGCCGTTTGTGGTACGTCGCTTGTGCTTCTCCGATGAGAAGGCCAAGGGGTCGAAAACCTTGCTTCATGAGAGAAGTTTAGGAGGAGCTCCGCCTCGATTGTCCTGCTGTCTGCCGATTGTTCGTAGCTTGTAGCGGGCCTTGAGCCCGATTTTGCTCCAGTCCGATGCCATTCTGGCGAAGGTAATTTCTCGGACCTTGAACGTTTTGAAGGACGCTCTGCGCTCCTACCTTCATCCCCCACAATTCCAAAAGGTAGTTTGACGGGGAATGAGTCATCTTGGTGTAAGCCGACTGAGCTCGTCGCCAGAGCTATTGAGGCAAATGCATCCATTGAACCTCGAGGCCCGTGACCACGTTTGCGCAAGTCGTCGCTCCGATCATGATGTCCATCTTGATGTGTCCTGTCTTCGTTGTGAGACTTGCAGTCGGTGGCCCACCGCATACCAAGCGCCTCGATAGCGCTATCATCGGGGGTTATAGGGGAGATCGGTTCAACAGCATATCGCGGAGGGGACGGTGTACGGTAGCGCAGGGGAGGCGTTCCAAGTCTCTTAAAAGACTTGGAGGACGTCGCCATGTTGGATGGCTGTGGTGCGCGCCGCGTGGGGTGGAGATAGGAAGCCGCTCTACGGAGTCCCAACCCAAAGGAAGTGAGCTGCTTTAGGCGTGAGTTGGCGAAGTGACGAATCAGTGAATGATTATTATTCAAGCGAAAGTGTCCGCACTCAAAAGGAACGAGTGATGATTATTGAGTTGGTGGGTCTGAGGAGGAGGGGGTGGTTGTATGTCGAAAGAAAGCGGCTCCGCTAGCACCCCGTCGTGACAACATCAATCTACATTGAATAAATTTTGAGTTGTGCAATAAGAGCTACTTCGGGGTCTGGGGCACTTGTGGTATCTCGTTCTTCTACTCAGCCGTTTCAACACAGGTGCTGATACTTTTTTCTTAGCCAGCGCGCGAATTTGCGATTCACTGACCGCAGGTTCAAGCGCGCTTTGTTTGCCCAAACCCACACGAGCTTCCTCCATCTGCGCTGACGTTGAGGTTAGAACAACCTGCGACAGTCAGGAATGTCTATCGGAGACTCTCCGTCGAGAGGTTATGTTCCACAGATGCTTCTCGTTCATCTCCACCTCTTTCCTCCTGACGTAGAGCTTCGTTTGTGCGCTGAAAGAGCCACGTCCGTGGAACGTGTTAGATTCGCAGAGAGACTACATTTACTATAACATAGTTACTGTAACCAAGTGAAAGAGACGTCGTGTCACAGTTACTGCTGGTTATGCTACATGCAGCAACGAAAACCCATGCTGCCAAACGTTCCATTGTCCTGGCTTCTGCGTTTCGGTATGCTGATTCAACGAGTAGTGATGCAGATATGCCTGTCCTACAATCTCCTACGGATAAGACTCCGAACTACCATGCCCGCATTTTCTATCTGCAATGATAGACACTTGCTCTTTGTTCACGCAAGCGCTTCGCGATATGGCTCTCCTGGTGGCATCGAAGCTCCCCCGTCTGCATTGCCAATATTAATATCGATATCATGTCCTTTTATTATACGCTCCTGTTGCGCTATATTCCAAATGCTGGAGAAGGATCCTCTCTAAGGCCCCAAGGCCCTTACCGGAACAATGTTCTGTCAGACTTAAGACTATTCGGAGCTATTTCAGGGTCCGCGGCTGCTCTACGCTCAGCTGTTCACTGATTTTGGCTATCTCTGAGAGGAGCAGCCCAATGTGTCTTCCGATTCTTTGGCGAGCCGCAGAATCGTTTGGGCATCGTGAATTCCAAGGCATTGTTGCTGGATCAAGCAGGAGTTGCAGAAAGAGCTTACACGACACATTTCGGACGATTTGTACTATATGAGCAGCAATGACATGACCCCCTTTCAATCTCTGGTGATGCAAATACCGGTGTAAAAAGTAATCGAGATGTATGATTTTCAAAAGGTATAGTTATGTCTTTAAGTAATCATCTTATATTCACAAACCGTTTGGAGGGCCTAAGTAAAATATAAATAGATCTTTGAGGTGTCAAGGTATCTTCACGAACATACACATTACAAACACCTATACCACTGCCAAAGCTATACAACGAGGAGCATAAAAATTTAGCAGAACTCCCACCGCTTCTATAAACATTATTTCCATTAATCCTAGCCAAAACCCCGCATTAAGACCCTTCTATTCACAGAAAACACCATAAGCTTGCGACAGCAAAGATTAGGGCCGGGAACGTGAACACGCTCGTATGTCCTGCAGCACTTGGTATGTTCCCAGTTTTGACTCCACCAAGGTACCAGCTTCCGATGTCCGTGAGTTTTCCTTGCGCAGTCAACATAGCTGCAGTTGGTCCAACGTTTGACTTGTCGCTTCGGAAAGATCCAAAGTAGGAGTAGTGGGTGATGTAGCTAAGAGGATGTAAGCTCCAATGCAATATCATAAAAACAGAAAAAGAACATACTCAATACGGTCGAAGTATTGTGAACTTGAGTTATAGAAGGACTGGGAGTCCGCAAGGGGAACGTTGTTGTCCGCATACTCCGTGACCCAGATCGTCATATTGGGGTAGGCACCCCTGACTTGACCAATATGACTCGCCAGTCCCTCAAAATTCCCATACCAATGCACTGGGATGAAATCCACTGTACAATTACCATTGCACGCCGTAAAGAAGTTTTGCAACCATGTGAAGCCTGAGGGCGAACCAGTGACAGCAGGTGCTCCTAATTTCACACCTTGTTTCCTCAAAGGCTCCACATCGTTGATCCAGACCTGAGCCGCTGTATCTGCAGGAACATTGCTACCGCCATTACCCTCGCCGTCCGGCTCGTTGAATGTGAGCACATAAGGAATCTTCGCTCCGCCTTGTATTTGTCCTTGCACATCGTTGAGGAACGTGGTATCCTTAGGGTCTTGCGGTGCTCCCCAGAGCTGGGGTACGAATTGAAGCTTTGTGGAGTTGTCAAACGCCGGAGATGGCAGAGAGCCGTAGTTGTAGTACCATGTTAGGTCAGATGATGAGGTGACCCAAACACTGTCGTCGTTCGGATGCTGAGCATTCGGTACGTAAACGAGGCCGCGTTTTGGTGACGGCGTTTGGCAGTGGGTTGCGGAAAGAAGTGCCAATACTTGGAATGTCGGTGTCAGACGCATGCCGAGAAGCAAAGGGCCAGATAAAGGAATGTCTGGCAGATTAGATACAGCACCGAAGGAGTGTTTAACTGTGGACGACAGAGAGCGAGCAAGGTACGCTTTTCAGGCTATACAACGAAGAATCTCTCCGGGTTAATGCGGAGTAGTAAACGATGGGTCTGAATCCAATGTAAATGCAGGAAATTGATTTGTGCAGGTGAAAAAATGGTCAACGAAGGTGAGAAGGGAAGATTTGTACGATACAAATTGAGCCAGGAGATTCCACAATACACAAGGAGCGCATGAAGGGGTGGAAAGCTAGCTTAAGACTGAGTGATGAGTATTGAAAATCTGAGGAATATGTTAGTCTGGCGCCGCTTGAGTCTAGAAGCAAATTGGGATCATAGACTAGCCAGATAGGGAGCACGGGAGTCGAAGTGGCTTGGCTGACGCGAAACATTTATCGAATGGAAACGAAAGATGGCAACTGGAGCTAAACCTTGAATTGCAGCCTTACCACGTTCAGCTACGGTACACCTCAGTAGGGTTGGCGTCAGATCACGCATCTGGAAATCCTAAAGATCTATATATAGTACTGAGAGGATTAGGTCGCACCACCCACATGTGGACGGAACCACTCAACTTACACATCGTAACTTGTGACGGGTAAAGTCCAGGCTAGCGGGGTAAAGCTCATGATATTCCAGAGTGAAATATTAGTATTATCCCATGCCCCCTCCATGAAAAGAAAATCTTCCAGTCTTTCCATCCCTCCATGCTTCAACGGTTGGAACTGATGATGCACTGGCCAGGAATTACCTGACACGAGCTATAACAATCGAATTGATTATATTATCATAAGGGTGCACGACTAGCAGAGGCTTCAACCCAGGTGTAGTTGTATGATCAACCACGTTGACCACCTGCAACAACGTCAGCACACATCCAAAAAGAGGCCTCACGATTATTGATGACTTCTTACCGGATACATCAGGCTCCTTAGAGATTGTGCGCTTCGAAGAACAAGCAAAGCTTCTGGTCTCATGCGCTTCGTAACCGTTGCAATAACTTCTTGCTTTTCTTCATCATTGGATCCTACCAGAGCTGCCAACTAGACAACATCGAACCCATAGAGATCAAATCCCTCGGATTTTACATCAGCACAGCAAAAGTCCATGCAGGTCTTACTGTGGCCAAGCTTGCGGCATAGCTGGCAAGACGTCGATATCGCCCGTGCATCCCGGTCGATGTTCTGAATGGTGATGGGTCGAGATCCTTTGTTACTCAGCGCTTGCAAGATGCACAGCGACGTCAACGGGAGCGGACCCGAGCCAAGGATGGCGAATTTGCATGGCGTTTCTCTTGAGTTCATGGATGTTATCACACTCGTTTCCAGATGGATCAGGTCCACGTAGTTGTCGTAGTATGTAAAAGTGAGCAGCATCTCGTTTGCTGTTTGACTTGCTAGTCAGCAAGTCTCGTAGCAGGGACAGAGAAAAAAAACCGTAAAAAGGGATGATAGCGTAGGTACCCTCTTCCTTTGTTTCCAGGCGAGTTATCTTTTCAGCCCAATGGGCTTCAAGGTTGTACTCGCCTTCTGAGCATAACTGCCCGCAAATGGGGAACTATTTTGGTGATGCTTGGATTTTTCAATACCTTATCCTTGTTAGCCATAGCAACTAAGGGAAGCTGCTTGCAGAAACCTTCGTTGTGATGGCTTCATCTGGTGTTTGGCTACACAAACATACCAGTCTTCCGAATAGCTCGTTAACAACAGGTGACGGTTCCAGTTTAGCCAATTGAGAAAGCTCAGCATAACTAGCCAGGATGTTCTCGATAATGCACGCGGCACATTCGCCGCCGCTCTGAGAGACTAAATCAGGTTTTAAAGACATATTCGAAACGTAGTAGATAGAGTAATAAGATTGACATTCAACAGGGGAAGCCTGAGGGAGCTTGTTAGGAAGGTCAGTCTTGGGTGTTTCGGCAAGCTAATTGCTCACCGAGTAGAATAGGAACAGAAGCCAAGCAGTGCGTTTCTCAGTCGACAACGGGATGAATAAAGTATCGACTACATTGATTGCCTATCACGCAACGCACACTCAGCTAGCTGTTCATTCACACCAATATAAATCGGTCACGGGTTTTCACCATTGCAAGTTGTCAAGAAGCCCCACACAACTTGAATTTGAGGAAATAGACTAGACGGTAGCAATAGCATAGGCAGTATGGTCAATACCTGACAGCTATTATTTGTCTCCGGACCGGCTAATCTTACGATTGATCGTACCGATATTCGATTGCATCATGGAAACTAATTTAAATTGTGATATTATAATGCTTTGGCTAAGAGATATGCACATCACGCGTCGAATGAAGAGAGAAAAAGAATGATTGGAATGACATATAGCAACGTCGGAATACATCAAGAGGTGATGTAGGTATATTGACAAGACGCCGTATCCAAATATACCACGCTAAGAAATGCAAATCCGATAGTGCTCCAGATGGTCAAGGAAATTCAAGGCTTGCAATCTAATAAGCTCTCCCCCTGTACCCACCCATAACATCTGGAACCGTGGGTTGTCTCCCCACTGGTGGTGGGCTCGTACCATCGCTTCCGCGACTGGCGCTTCGAGTGTGTCCATGTCCTATGCTCGCAGCGGAATTTACAAGGTTCTCTGTACTCTCGCGCCGATTCCATGGGTGGGGGGGAGGTGTCTCATCGCGATACGGTCGAGCAGTGTCGCTGTCCGTTCTGCTCTTGTATGTACTCATCGGATATCCATCAACCCGGGGACCTTTGGCGTCGTGGTAGTCGGCAGGGTCCATAAGCAGAGAATTGCGGGCATCAAGCGGAGTGAGATTGTCAATCTCCCTGTTAACTTTCTCTGTACATGCTGTTAGTGCACGTCTAGCGATATCGAGGGCCGTCAATAACGTACCAGCCTCCTTTCTCCGTTTACGATGAGGGTTCTCTCTGCAGCAAATGATAATTGCATTTACCGCAATCAGAATAGCCAGTGCAGCGGTCAATACTGACTGCACAGCAATTAGTATTACACCAGTAACCGTCTTGGTAGTCTGCGCAATGCCGAGTTCTTCAACGAAAACCATGATGCAGACAACGGACAGCACCCTGACAATCTGGATGAACATGCTTATCCAATTACCGGCTTTCTTTTCGTATGGCCTACTCCAAAGCAGAAGAATCAACATGAGACACTCGACGATCAGCTGGCCAATGCTTTGCGCTAGTCCGTGGCCATCACCAGCTGCTATTACGCAGCCCTTGGCAAACATGTAGGCAATGACCGGCATGAAGATCCACCAGTATCCACGCTTATAACAGTCGTAGAAAAGGCTGTATTTCAACCAGGTTTCCTTGTCTTCGAAAAGGGCAGACGCATCGCCCTCGAGTTTCTTATATCGATGGGCAACCTGCCAGATGCGGAACGAGAAGAATGCCAGGATTGCTGTGAATATTCCGAGAGTCACACCAGCCAGGACCTTGGCAGCCCACGAGTCACCATGAGTAAACTGAAAAACGCAGTAGAGGGTCCAGACACCATACAATATCAAAATCAAGTTGGTGATGGTCCTTGCTAACAAACCCCAGTATCGCTTTCGGAAATTCGAGAGTTTTTTAGGGAAAGACACGAAAAGTGCCCACGTTTCCAAAATGACCTTGAGGAGCAGGATACCGACGGCAATTGCAGCAATGACAATTGCAAAAACTAGCAAAACGGTCATGAACGTGTTGGCCTGAGGGATAGTAAGTTGCTCCACGTAGCCTTGTATCCCGTGAACGATATGCGTAACCTTGTCGCCGTTGGCAGTACCTGTGCTGTTGCCACTAGATGTTCCGTTGCCAGTGCCATTGATACTGGTCGAAACTTCTCTGGTAATCAAATAAATTTCTTCAAGAAACCGTTCGACACCACGCTTTGCCACGACGGTCTTGTTGGTTCCAGAACCATCGCTGAAAGCTAGAGTTGCATTACGCAGGTATTGCACATTGTCTGCGGTAAGGTTACCTCCAGTCTGGTTTCTGAAATTATCAATCGATGTCTGCATTGTATTCCACGGTATGAGTCCACCAGAGAAGGCAAAGTTCTTCGTGAAACTTCGGTATACTGGCGGGTAGTTGACACTCAACATGCCGTTCATAGCCATGGATTGAAACCACCCCACAACATCACTAAAATTAGGGCTTGGCGTAGAACTACCAGTGCTGCCTGCACTTCCGAGCGCTGAAAGACCCGTGAGCAGTAATGCAGCCCCAGCAATGCCGACAGCAATGTATGAAACGGCGGGTACCTCAACGGTTTTGCCATTGTTGATCCCCGATTCTATGCAAGCAAGATCGGCCCCGGTGTCCTTGGATTTTAACTCCATTTTGGCATCTCCCTCAAGGTCAGGTATTGAAAATGCTATTGATGGGATTTGAGTAGCAAAGCTCGGAGGAATTGTTTGGATACCTTTGGCCGCGAAATTCCCTGCAGGAACTGGACGCCTTTGAGTCAGCATAACAAGAAACAAGTGCCGATACTCGATGGAACTTACCAGGACACAGCTGTTTGACTTTTGTGGCATCATCACAAGGGTCAAAGTCCTTCCGGTACACCTCCTTGCCATATGCCGTGACTGTCAACGAAGCCGTCACGTTTTGCACTTCCGTGCTCGTTCCCCCCACATTAAAAGTCACTGCAGCTGCCGAGCGGTCATATTGGATGTCAAGCGTATTGACCGTTATCGAAGGATTGTTTATACAGGCTGTAAACCCGTTTGTTTTGAGAACATCTGATCCTAGCACTGCAGCCGGCAGAGCGGCGACGAGGAGAGTCCTGATGATCCTTCGATGGTGGGAGTGCCGTGACCGCATTGTCAATCACTTAGATCCTGGAATAGGCCACAGGCGCGAAATCGGGGATCTCGTACGGTGCCCGGTCAAAGTATCAATGATTTCGTTAATAGTCGAAAGAAGACAGTACAAGGACGTTCGGGAGTCGTAAACGAAGGCTTTCAAAAGCTCGTCGAGTAAGTCGTAAAATTGCAAAGGGTCAAGACGATATCGCAAAAGGTGTGAGTCTAAAATGTTAACAAAGAAAGTAAGACCAATATCTGGAATCAACCCAAACGCGGTGAGAGAGTGCAAATATCAGCTGCAGAACGATCGGCTATGTGCAGAAGTGCTGGGAGGTATAAGTTGAAAAGATTTACTGAATCGGAATGGAAGTACGGAGTACGGTGGGTAAGTAACAATGCTGTACTAGGAGAACGAGGAGAGAGAGGAGAGAGGGAAGGCTTTGTCGCACTAGAACCAGGGGCGTTTTACTTGCAGGGCCGGGGCCAGCCAATCATCGCAGCGAAGTATATTCGGCTCGGGAAGGCGATACGAAGTACGAGGTACCTTGCATTAGCACAACTCCTATCCGTATTACGGTACTGTATACGGACCTTACCTTAGGTAGTCACAATCCCGCAATAATACGAGTAAGGTACAGTACTGCATGTAACGGAAATACATATGTCGAATACAGGAGAAGTCAACACTTCTTTCAATCTTTGCGTTCGTGGTTCAAAGTCTAGAATATTGATGATGATGATATGGTATCAGCAATAAGGATGATAACCACCAGGACTTTGCTTCGATGCACCAGTAATTTGCAGCACATTTGGCTGCAGACTTCGCCTCCGTTGATGCTTATTTTTTCTTCGTATTCCGCACCTTGAGGTAGAGAATACCTACTTTACGGAGTACGTAGTAGTACCCTTAAAGTACCTTCGCTTTCAGCCCATTCACATGATCCTTCTAGATGTATACACCTTGTTACTACTACATGGCCTTATAAGGCCTTGCGAAATACTTCAGCGGTGCTGCTCATGGCCATATCCACATGTGACTCGTCGCGTGGTGTTCACTACCTCTATGGATGACCGTCTGCTCCACGAACATGCTTGACCTGGACCGTAGCACGCCATAGCGGTGGGATCGGGCAGAGAGGTCCGAAATTACTCTATCGACTTCGCCGTACCCACTACTTCCAAGCCGTGGATTTTTCAATCACCAACACAAGGCAACCGCAATGCTCCTCAGGTCTGACCATTTTCGAGAGTTTGACAATGCTCTCTATTTCAGTACTGCCGAAACCATTGGGATCTCATCCATGCATATGCCAGAGCTTCAAATCCCCCTGCCAAACTTACAGTGTTTCGACTCTATCAAAGGGTATCTTAAGCATTAGGTATGTGTTTATACTGCTCCTGTTCATTTGCTCCTCTCAAAATCTTGTCTCTCTCATCTTGCCCCGTCTTGTCCTTGCGTCATACTCCATCCATTGGGCAACGCCTCTCCTGCCTTGCGACACCAAGGGACCTGGATTCATGACATGACAGCCTTCATAAGTAAGCGCAAACGGAGGCGCCTCCGGGTCTACAAGAACTAGAGCCGAAGGCAGCGGATATAACTGCAGAGCCCCTGCATAGTCCCAAAGTACAGGACGGTCGGACAGCGGGAAAGGTGATAGATACCCTTGATCGAGTATCGTCTTCACCAGCTTTCGAGCAGTGAGGAGGTTAGCAGACACAGATTGATCCGAGTTTTCTTTGCTAGATGCCGGCACGTGAGACTCTGCGACCTCCACCGCATGACCGACATCCATGCTTTCGCGTTGCTTTTGGTCTATGATTGGGGTTAGTGGTTCGAGATTCTCCTCATTTTCTGGAATCGATGTTTGCTCTGCTTCCACAGGCTTAAATCGTAGAGCACCTCGTCGAAACCTACCAGTAATGTCGTCACGAAAGAAGACCACTTCATGGGCTGGTCCGAACAAAGTCAACCGTGCGGGATTCGTGGACCAGACGGCTTCCCCACTCGTCTTCTCGCCTCCTGATGTGCTTGTTTCTGCGTTGGCAGCTGCAAATACTCGTTTGATTCGCGAAGTGAAAAGTTCCGGCACGCCCTTCTTTGGAAGAACGGTGGCGGCCCCGGCCGAGTATGCAGAAGCCCAGGGGTCGTTATCCCCAGGAACGAAGATGAATGTAGCAGCTTGAAGCACGGTCGGATAGTCCGATAGAGTGGACGCTAGCGAATCGAAGTACTCTTTGTACTCAATGCTACCACCGCTACCGCCCCCTGCCAAAACCGCATGGCGGACAAAATTCCCAATGAGTACGACTATCATTGGCGATACCTCTGCCGGTTCGGCGGCATAATATCCCAGTACCTTTTTAAGTGCTTGCAGGCTCTTCACGTTGTCGAGATTGACCTCGCCCATGATCACTACCCTGCTTCTGCCGTCAGCCGATGTGTGCATAGAACTTCGCCCTAGTATTCTGTGCTCCAATTTTCTCATCGTAGACCCAGACGCCCTCTCACTTCCAACGCCCAAAAAGTCGACCCAGCCAAAGCCTCCACCTGCGTTCAGATTACCATTGCCACTAACACCGCTCACACCCAAGGTGGCTTCGCGACGCTCGCATGGTGGACCACCAACGGAGAACCCAATGAATTTGCCGCCTATGATTCCCCCTACACCGCCATTGCCGTCTAGTCCAGGTCCAGATGCTGTCCCTTCTTCCCCATACACACCATCCACTAAGACGATCATTCCTGGTGTAAACCAAGCGCCGTTCTCTGGTATAGGCCGGGCATGTGAAAGATCAAGTGCAATGCCAGCAGTCAGATCACTAACGGCCAAGGTCCCAGTAGGAGAAGTTGTTAAGAGTCCTAAAAGGAGGTGAGTGCTTCCGCTGCGACCTAACAAGTTCGCAATAGGCGTGATCTTGTACGCTTGCTGGGCCGTTATCATGATTGAAGACGAACGCTGAAGAGAGCTATTTTGTGAGACTGCAACTGAAGATGTTTGAAAAGATTCATTTCGGAGGAGTCGCTGATGGATGAGATTATAGCGATGGCGGAAAAGGTGAGTTTTGTGCGAGGGATCAGGTAACAAGGAGGAAGGCGTTGCTGCTATCTCGAAGTGCTTCTGAGTTATGTTATATAACAACCGCGGTTGGTCGAAAGCTCCGACAACTTTAAGCCATTGTCTGGGGTCCTTTGACTGGTCGAGTTTCTCGTCATTGTCAACTCCCAAAGTAGACAAGCCAAGACTAGCCTGACTATCCTCGCTACCTAAGGTTGCTCGGCTTCCGTCGACAGGCGCCGTGTTTTCGTCAAACCCTTGCGAGCCCAACGCAAAGCTTTCTTGACGAGTCAGCCCGCGTGTATGGACGATCCTCCCTCCACTCATAGAGCCTTCTATGGTACGCAAGGTCTTGTTAAGGTCTTCTCCTTCGCCTGGGAGGATGACACCACCTCCATTCTTCTTCCACGTTCTTGCGACCTCGTCGAGGACCTTCTCTGCGAGACCTTCCTCTCTCCATCCCGTGCCACAATGCTTTCCTATGAAATGTGCTAGCGTTTGTAGTGCGGGTGACGTGAGTGTGAGATTGTGCTTCTTAGTGAATATGCGGAAGGCCAACGGACGCAATGTAGCTGGTGGAAGTGAAATGGGTAGTATCGATGGTGTTGCCAGCTCTGGAGGATTCCGGAGCCGGACGGGGTATACCGGTGTAGCGAAGGCCGGTGAGGATGACGGTATGTGGTTTGCTGGTACCGGCGAAAGGGCAGGTGGAAATATAGGCGCCGCACCAGTAGACCTTTCCATCACTCGCTCTCACTGACGTACTTATTAGTTGTTCACCTGCTATATAAATTAAAAGAGAACAACTACCATTTATCAATTGAAGAGCAGCGAAGATTCCGGACGCGTCGGTTACGCGCGGGCGCGACCGAGCTTAAAGTGCTGTCGACACCAGCTGAGCCAAACTCTGTGTCCATATGCGCCTCAAAGTACTGCGCGAGATACATAGAAGCTATTTCCTTGTCCCACTCATTTGTTGCAGCTACCGACCTTACAACGAACTTCCACAATAGTCACATGTTGTCTCCACCCCCTTAAGGCCCCGTTTGTACGATCACCTGAACCGCTTGAGGCCATCCACCTGGCTCGAGAAGTAGTAGCAGACTCATTGTTGAACAGGAATGCGGCTATTATTTTTGAGCCGCCAATCAATACTAGATCTCCTTGAAGAAAAGGTCAAAGTAGCTTGGTACCAACTCAAGCACTTGCTTGTCTGTCTGGTCGCTTGACCAACGCGCATTTGGACCCCCGTTCCACTGTCGCAGTGTCAGGCAACATGGCTGAACATCCAGAGCTACCAACTGAAAGCTTGAGCGAGGGCATGGGCACCGCTGTGAGCAATGGTAGCAGAACTCGTCTGGACGACCTCACAGCTCAAGCGACACTTAAATATTCGATCAAGGACTACAATGCTGCGGCGGAACTTTACTCGCAGGCGACGGAGCTGCAAGCTGAGCTGAACGGGGAGATGTCATCAGAAAATGCTGACTTGCTCTACGCATATGGAAGGTGTCTATATCACGTTGCGGTTCGGAATAGTGATGTCCTAGGCTCCAAGGTAGCGGGTGAAAAGCGTGAAGAAGGGGCGAAAAAGCCTGGGGGTCAGAAGCAAACGAAGGAGAAAACTATTGGTGAGGTCGAAGATCCCAGGAAGGTAGCCGATCAGGAGGTTATCACAGAAGTTGTTGAGACGAAAGAGAAAGAGAAAGGTGCGGGAGAAAAGACGGAGAAGGAGAACAAACCCCACTTCCAATTCACAGGCGACGAAAACTTTGACACTTCCGAGGAGGAAGACGGGACTGAACGTGATGGTGAGGTTGAGGCACCAGACGAGGAGGAGGACGACTTCGTCAATGCATACGAGGTGCTCGATCTCGCTCGTGTACTTCTGCTAAGAAGGCTTGAAGAAGCAGAGGTTGGAGAAGGGAAGGCTAAGGTAGCATATGAAGCACAACGAACAATGCAACTAAAAGAGCGTTTGGCCGACACATATGACCTACAAGCGGAGATATCACTAGAAGGTGAAAGGTTTCCTAACGCTGTCGTAGATCTGAAAGCTGCTGTAGCACTCAAAAAAGAGCTATTCCCGCAAGAGTCGAGCCTAATCGCCGAAGCCCATTACAAGTTATCTTTGGCGCTCGAGTTTTCTTCCGTGACACAGCAAAAGGACGAGAATGGAGAGGCCGAAGCTGGGGGAGAAGCGCATGTGGATGAAACTATGAGAGAAGAAGCAGCAAAGGAGATGGAGGCGGCCATCGCGAGCTGCAAGTCAAGGATAAAACAGGAAGAAGCTAGAATAGGCACGAATGTCTCGTCGCATGAAATAAGAGGAAAGCTGAAGGTAACCAAGGAGGACATCAACGAGGTGAAGGAGATGGTCAAAGACATGGAGCAACGGGCAAGTTATATCCCAAAACAGTCGATCTGTTGCACAACCGCTAACATCGTCATAGCTCATCGAATTACGCCAACCCCCGGTTTCCATCAATGATCCCACCGGCACCGGCAGTGTCGACGGCGCTAACCCTCTCAGCGGCATCCTCGGCTCCATTCTCGGCGAGTCTCCTGCCGCACAGAAGGCCAGGATCGAGGACGCATTGAAAGATGCGAATGACCTCACGAATCTGGTGAAGAGGAAGAAGCCTGCAAAGGGCGTTCTTAGGGAGGAAACCGAGAGCGGCCTGGCGAAAAGTAACGGGAAGAGGAGGGTGGAGTTTGCGGATGAGGTGGTTAACGTTGGGACGGGGAAGAAGGCCCGGATTTCCGAGGGGGATGATGAGTGAACCTTCCTGCTGCGTTCGACGGACCTCTGTTTTGCTGTCTGTCATGGCCGAAGGTGCTCCCGCACGTGCTGCACCTGACTCGTCCATTAAAGCACTCTGAGAAGATGAGAGGATACATCGAGTTATAGGAATTAAGTTAAACATCATGAAATCAGTGTCTTCATCGCATCCTGGGTATTGCATTCGAAAAAACCGGGGTAAACGCCAATAAAGACCTGCTCCATATAGCCCCCAAAAATCCAATTCCTCCGATTACCTGCCATAGCCCATTACCTCTCTCATAATACGTCGTTCACATCGTTCGCGGACATTATCATCGTCTCCATGCCGAATTTCGTGAGTCTACCCTCCCGAATCTCCTTGCCCTTCTCCTCTTCGAAGCCAAGCTCCGGCTCCAAACACCAGCAAATAGGTCTTCACATTCATCCTCATCCTGACTATCAAACTCCACCCCTGGCTGTGGATGCCTATCCAATCTCTCCGGTGGCATACCCATGACACAATCCTCCCCTGCCTCTTGATTTTGCCATCTCGAGGATGAGAAAATCTTCTTCGTCTCAAGTATAAACTTTCCAATCTTGTATCTCTGCGTCTCTTCCTCCGCCGCATCATACTTCCACCCGATCACCAGACCACAAAAAGCACAACTCAAATCGCTAACTGTGTGTTGCCCGGTCACGAGCTGCCGCTTTACAGGTTGGCCGGTTTGTGTATTTGGAAGGTATGTAGCACTGCTTGTACTCGAAGTTGAGGAACCGCTGACAAGATATGCTCTTCCGTGACGGCCGGTGAAGCCTTTGCTGATGATTTGAGAAGTGAGGCAGAGGTCGGTGGCGCAATGAGCGCAGCAAAGGTGAGATACATGACCATTAAGGTAATTGCCGGAGGTGGTGGTCCTATCATTAAAGCTCGAGCACTCGTTCGAGGAGGTCGTGCCGGCGGAGTCGGTGCTCGGCTTGCGGCGGCGGAAGGGAATTGAGGGGAGGAGGTAGATCGGGAAGATCGAGCTTGGAGAGGATTGCCTGAGGAAAGACATGCCAACGATTCCGGTAAAATTGTCAGAAGCGAATGCTCTATGCTGCCTCGAGGTGAAGCAGCTCAAGCGGTGATAGCGGAAGTGTGCTAGAGCTACGGCCAGTGTGTATTACTTCCACGACTCAAGTGATACAAGTATGGGCTATAGGGGTTGGAGAATGCAAGCGCAGAAGCAGGTGTCATGCTCGAGATATGCTCATACCGTCGCGGACTAAGGTACGCTGTAGGCGTTCTCATCCATAGGATGAGCAGGTGATCAGGAAGGGCTGCCTTACCAACGCTGATAGCCTGATGATTGTCACACGTGTACTAGCGCCGTTTCCTTATCGATTACTCAAAGTGGGGGTGGGGCTGATTTTCACCATACATACCTTAGTCTAGTAATCGTATCATACTACAGATACAACTAAGTTCAAGGTAAGCCAAGGCAAGGTAACCACACTACGTAAAGAAATGGATAGGTCGTGGTACAAGGCGGCGAATTGTTGTCTCGGCAAAGCCGGTTATTGTACCACGACTTCTTGCACCCACTGGTAGACGAAGGGATACTTAAGCAGAGGCTAGCAAGAATCGCGCGTAGTTCGGTCTCAAGTGGTCCGGATCGACATTGATAGCAATCCCCAAATGGTAAGTAAGAGAAGTATGGTTTGTAACTAGACTTGGAAAGTTCGACGCCGAAGAGTGAAGAGCTTGCCAGCTCCGGAGCTATTCGCAGACCTATATACTGACCACAGGCCGAATGCTTGCGCAATGCACAACAAATGCATCCAAGTCCTCAACACCTTACTTTGCAGCGATGTTGCTCGCCGAGGAAAGCCCAAAATTGACGCTCCAACATGTCCAAATCAAGTCCGTTCCCGGGGTATCATTCGATGAGTGCCACCAGCGATGCATTGCCATATCCGATGTCCCCCCCTTCCAATGTCAAAACACCTTAGTCCAACGCCTGACGATATCCAATACTGCTCGCTTTTCTCACCTTCGGTCGTTCCTTAATCTGTGACGGCCTTATTGAGCTTAAATCTCACGGTAGTCGGTTGGCCGGTTGACATTGCGTCGTGCTTGATGACGATGTGGGTTTACTGGCTTTCTAAAATATGCACTGTCCTCCTCGTTGTGTGTGGACGCGCTGAAAACATTTCGTTGCTGGTTGGCAAATGACCACATCCCATGACCGTTTGGTCGAATACCGTTCGCCATGAAGCCAAGATTCGGCGGGACATGAATATTATGCTGCCCATAGGAACCGTTTAGCATCATTCCATTTGGAAACACAGCTCCTGGTAAGTTCAAGGGTTGCTGGGGAAAGCCTGGGCCCCATAATCCATTCCAATTGCCATTGCTTCCACCCATCATGGATGTATTCTGCATCGAGGACATCGGGTCAAACATAGCCGAACCCATGTTCATTGCTGGTGCCATGGCCATTGGTATTCCTGTAAGTCCGTTCGCTATCGGGAATGGCATTGATTCCCTGCCCTGAGGATAATTAAAATTTCCACCAGGAAACAGTAGCTGGCTGTTGGAAGGCACTTTTGGGGCAGTCTCGGCTATTTGATTCAGTGAATGCAGATTCGACACGTTCGCATTGGACTGCATAGTGTTTAGTGCACTCTTGCCTGGCGGCAATCGCTCGTTCCTAAGCTCAGACTCGGCGGGCCTTTTTTTGGAAGAATCCTCCCCAGCGGGGCTGGGATTTCGAATCTTTTCAGATGCAGAAGTCTTGTGGGGCGCGGCCTGAGAATTTCCCGTTTTTGGGCTTTTGGAATCCCTCCGCTGTTGACTCGCGCCGTTTTTCTCCTCCTCGTACTTGCGAACCTCAGCAGCCTTCCCATTATCAGGTTTCAAATCGTCAATCAAGATGTTATCTGTGGAACATGCAGGGCATCGTAGATCGTTCTCCAGTAGCGCGTCCGTAATACATTCAAGACAGTATGTCTTTTGACAGCATGGTGTTTTCGTTGGTTCTACAAAGAGGCGCTTGTCGATTGAACATTCTAATCCCTTATCTTGCAATTCTTTGCTACCGCGAGCAGCAACCTCCTGAGCAGCAGCAGAAATTTTGGCTTTGGCTTGATACTGATACCAAGATGCCTTATCCGGCTCTGCAACAACCCAATCACCATCCGCATCAACCATGCGCCCAGAAGGCTGCTTTGTATCATCCAATGTCCCATCGTTTGCTAAAGCTGTTGGCTTCTCTATCTTCTGGAGGCGTGACCGAGGAATACCAGTGGTACGCTTTACACGTGGCTTGCCGTCGAAAGTGGGATCGTCATTAGTCGGACATGATTGGATCCAATGACCTACATGATTAGTCTGCGTAAAGTAGAAGATACCGGGGTAATTCGGTATATGCTTACCTTTCTCACCACAACGATAGCACAAGTACCCAGGTGGCGGAACACCATCACGACCAGGGGGGTTTAATGCTTTGCCTTTCTGTGGACCGCCACGATGTATTGGAGTGGCACTGCCAAATCATTCATGTCAGTGGGCAATCAAGGCAATATAGTTTCAAACACAATCAATTGTGCTTATGAAGCGTTTGGACTCACTTTGCCATGTGCTGCTGTTGCTGTGCCCATTGATCTGCGCCCAATTTGAACATGGCCTCAATTCTCTGTTCTTCTGTCTGAGACACGTTGATAGTTGAAAGACTCGCGGGGTCAGATATCGTTTGTGCAGCTGATTTAGCGGTCGGGATCTCCGATCGATGAATGTTCTTTGCGTTTTGGGGCATTTTACCAGACACATATCTGGCAGCACCTCCACGTCCAGGTTTTGCAGCAGGAAGCCTCCTAGCAATCACCGTGGTAGATCTAGGGATTATAGATGTGTCATCATCGTAAACTGAACGAATATTAGAATACCATAGAGGACCTAGCTGTTATCATCAAAACTTACCTTCATTAGTGTCGTCTGAGCTAATCGAAAGTTCAAAGTCTGTGCCGTCTCCTAGACGATTCATTGTGATAATTTCCCGTTTCAATTCAAACACCGAGATACCTGTGCCGTCGAAAGTGACCCGAGATGGCTCCTTCTGGGATTTGAATCGGAAGAACACCGAAGAAGACATATTGATCGAGATGCTCGTCACGAAATACGTCAACGTTGCTTGGTCTTAACGTTGTGGAAATGGGTAGGATAACACTTATTTTTATTGCTCTGGAAGGCAGCCAAGCAGCCAAGGTCAAAGCAGATGGGAGTGCGTGTTTTCTGTGAAAAGCTCGATAAGTCCTTTGGCTAAGGCCGGTCTTGTTGGGCAAATATGTAAAGTCAGTGTTTTGCGATGAGATGTGAAATTGCCTTGTGGCAACCTCTGGAGTTTTGTTCTGTTCTTGCTAGTACAATTCGTTTTCTTGGATTCTGGTGGTGCCGAGCACAAGCATAATACTTGCAGTTATGACTGATTACAAGAAGCTTCTGCTCAGATATATAACAGGATGTTTGAAATTCAGGGGTGAGAAAGAGACCCCAAGATTCCCAAAGCGTAGAAGTTTGGTAAAACGCTAATTCCAGAATGCCAGCAATCTGTCCTGTGCGCTCAACTCTCAACTCACGTCGGCAAGGTGGAAATGCTGTTATTGTGCTAAATAGGCAGGCTACGGCGATGATATGGTGTATCTCGCACGGTCGGACTTCGCGTGCGTATGTCGTACCGTAAGTTTCTAAGAAGGGTACTGCACCCGGTTGTAGGATAGATGATGGTAGAAGTATGATGACGAAGAGTTGTGAGAGATGAAAAACGTAAGGTTGAAGCAAGTGCGATGATCCGGCTTGCAAAGGTTGGTTGAGGATGAAAGAAAGACAAAGCGACGGCTTTGTGTCCTTCTGTACTCCGTAATATATGAGAGAACACGAGTGATACTTTACCTATCTAGCGTCGGATAGTGGTTACGTGGCCGTGCTCGTTCGTATCTTACAAATGTGCAATCACCACTGAAAAGAACCACGGTACATAAGGTGAATGCACTCTAATAATACGGTACCTCAGATAGCGTAACCTAGGTACTATTTATCTGTAAAGCGACTCCAACAGGCTACCTTTCCTGTCCGGAAGTACTTCGAACTTTCGAGCATGTTTCGCAAACTAGGTACCTCTATCTACTTTGTTCTACGACTCGTTGAGCCCACCATCTTTGATGCCATGTTAGACTGAAACCCAACATCCTCTTCGAATCGCCTCACTAAGAAACCCTTTTCAGCCAAGTAATCCTTGATATCTTTGACTGTGTAATCACCACGGTGGAACTGAAGGACTCATCAGCATAGTGGCCGATTGTCAGGAAAGTAACATGGTCCCATGAGACATACCATGCCAGCCCCGAGAGCGGCGTCTGTATGAGTCCGAGTGAAGACCTCTTCAAAGTGGGATGGATTGCCGGCACCACTGGATGCTATGACTGGGATCTTGATCAATGCTTTTACATCCTCGATTAATTCAAGATCAAATCCGCTGTTACTGCCGTCCCTGTCTATACAATTCAATAGGATCTCGCCAGCGCCCATAGCCTCAACTGCCGAAACAAGCTGACATACATCCACATCACGTCCTTCACGTCCGCCCTTTGCAGTACACTGATACCAGCAGTATTCTTTGCCATCCGCGCTAGGATACTTGGTTTTGATTGTGTGATGGGTCGTCCGATTGGGTGACTCCACGTAAATCCGCTTGGGATCAACGCTGACCACCACAGCTTGGTTGCCATATGCCGCAGAAATCGACTCTATAGCAGTCTTGCCCGAGAGTGCTTTCCCATTGTCGAGGTAATCCTCGGTAGCAGTGACGGCATCCGAGCCGATACTAATTTTATCAGCGCCAGATTTGAAGTATAACGTAGCAATCTCAAGAGCAGGAACGGTGGTGCCGTCTGTGTCAACAGTATCACGTATGCCACCACCAAGAGTCAGCGGGACGAAGACATTTTCCGAGGTTCGCCGCAAGATCTCCAACATTGGAAGGTCTGCAACGGGACAATTACGGAATGAAGTAATGTTGAGGAAAGTTATTTCATCGGCCCCCTGTTCATAATACTTTCGTGCCATATCCACCGGCTTGCCCAGATTTCTCACCTGCCCTCCTGTGACGGTGTTGCCTTTTTCACGGACATCGTACTGATCACCCTTTGTAACAACAAGATCTCCCTGGTCATTTGTACGCACATCCAGGCACGCAACAACTCTCCGTGTCAGGCCTTGGGCGCCGTCATAATTTACATCTTCATTCAATATTTCCCATTGTTGGCCCCTCAAGAAGGCCTGCAGCACCCTGAGCCCAGCTGCTCCACTTTTCTCGGGATGGAATTGGGTCGCAAACAGATTGTGTCGTCCAATTGCGCCTATGAACTTCTCCGTGCCGTATTGAGCAACTGCAACAGTCCAGCCATCTTGCTCGAGGGTCCCTTCTTCGTATGGTACCGCATATGAATGGACGTAGTAATACTTGCTGCTTCCTCGCAGACCATAGAAGCTTTTGCCCCGATTTTCTCCGGCTCTTGATGGCGCTGCCGAGTTCCAGCCGATATGTGGTACACTTTTGTCTATGTTATTGAATCGCCTTAGGCTGCCAGGGATAATAGAAAGGCCTGGCACAGTACAGTTCTCGGCAGAGCCCTCGAACAATGCTTGTAGACCAACGCAGATACCCATGAAAGGTTTGCCGGATTCTATATGCTTTCGAATTGGCTCGATGTATCCAGCGCGCGAAAATTGGGTAAGGCAATGTCCGAAGTGGCCGACACCGGGTAGTACAAGCTTCTACGTGCTGGCTTCAGCTGAGGTAGCAGTGACTGAGTTCCGAGTCAAGCGCATTGCTACGTACCTCAGCATATTGAATGTCGTTTGGCTCCTTGATCCATTCTATCTGGTAACCGATCTTCTCAATCGCATTCGCTAATGAGCGCACATTACCGGCGACATAATCAAGCAGATGTACTGTAGGCATGACCGGTCATGCTCAAAGAAAATGCAAGGCGCACTCACAAAGGTACCACAGTAGGTATGAATTGCAATGTAGCGCAGGGTGACTATTGAGTCAGACATTTTGAAGTATGACTTGTGTTAATCGCTATCTGTAATTTACAGTACCAGTATATATTACCAAAAACCTACTTTGTCTTTCCGAGTCCATTTGGCTCTTACCATAGGTCACCGTACCTAGTTGTTGTTCGCTCGCCCTATGATTTGTAGCTCCACACTACTCTGTTAGACATCGATAATTGAAGGTACCTGAAGTGGGTAAGGTATCGTACACACACATGGCCGCTTGTTTAATCCAAATGCACCAAACCTTTGCATGGCTATCCCGCATTAATAATGGCAATATCCGCAAATAATGGAATGACTTACTGGGGAGAATTGGCGGAGTTTCACCCCTCCTTCGGCGAACACAGCCGCAGTCTGAATTGTTATTTGTTGTTCGATGTACGGGTAAAGGCTAATAAGCTTACCTCCTCATCCATACCATATCTCTGAGAATATACCACCTCTGTAATACCAACTTGGGTTATCTTGATGCTGCAGGTCAGACAAGGGCAGCTACAACGCTCAACATCAATGGCAAACGTGTAAATGTGTTGCATGAGCGCTTACGTGTTACAATAAAGAATAGAACCTTCCCTAATACGCTCGCGCCCCGCTTCAAGAAGTGCGTTTTCTTCGGCATGAATGCATAAGCAAGTTGAGAGACCTACACCAGCTGGATGTCCTTCGTTGCAGCGTGCACCTATGAAGATCAGTACGAAGATGAGTCGACTGCCGGATGTATTGGGACCTACAACCACCTTCGTTGCAGTTCTTGATTTTTCTAGGGGTTCCATTATAACCGGTGCTTATTACTCTTCTCTCTCGAACAAGGACACAACCCACTCGTCTCTTCATACAGTTACTTCTCTGCGCAGCCAGCGAAGCCAGCTGCATAAAGTACTGGTCCCAATTTGGACGCAGACGTTGAGTGTCCGCCAGATCCAAATCCTTAAGTGATTCATTAAGCATATCCAGTGACGATGACTGGTTAACGAGGCGGACCTCTGCGCGGTCAATCAATCGTGCTAGGCCTTGGACGCGATCGAAGAGATGATGGTCGTTCTGAATTACAAATTCTTCGAGTGTTGGAGGAGTTTGTTGATGCATCTCACATCTGTGAACTCTCATTAAGCCATGTATGTGTTTGAGCGCGGCTATCGGTCTCACCGATGCTTGAAACGCTTCCATCGTAGACTCACTGGCGCATCCACGCCGACAAGGAGAAAGAATGGCCGCCGTAGTAGACTCTCAAGGATGGTTTCATCCCAGACATCCGTTGTTACCCAACGCCGCTGCCATCTCTTTGTCACAAAGTCCAGAAGCTGTTCTACATCCTCGAATGATCTGTCTTCAAAATCCGTTCCACCATTAGTGTGAGAAGGCCGCGGGACGTGCGCCTGAAACGCAGAATTCTCGACCAGTGGAGTTACCGCTGTGCGAGCAAGGCGCAGCTCTGAAAAGTCAAGCTGCTCTATAAGATACCTTGCGACAGACTGCTTCCCGGCGCATATCCCTTTCACAATAAGTCAGCCAGGATTTCAGGGATCTAAACATCTTGTTGAACCTACCGCCGCACAAGCCAATGAGCATACTGAGGTCACATAAGGTAAGGACCTTGTTTTGGACAACCCTGGTGGTGGTGTAGAAACGTCAGGATCCTCGCTAAAGTAAGGTACCTCGAGGGCCGTCTACCTCTAACTCCGTAAAGTACTAGCTACGCTAGTAAACAACGCCGCTCTCCACGTCACGCTAGCGACCCGGTCCCGTGGTTCGGCCCTGTGATCATCCCGCAGCACGGTTGATCGATCCCCTCCCAGTGTTCCCTCCGAAGTAGGTTCCATTGCAAACGTTCTTTCTATCCGCTTGATCACTTCGAATCATCCTGCATCTTCCGTGATCCTCATCCTACAGTGCGTGCGACTGGCGAGCGTGCTTTCTCAAACATGTTAAAGTTCGCAACATTGACTTCAGACATTGAGCTCCCGTTCTACACCTCCCTCGCCTCTTACAAAATCAACCACGACAAGCTGGATGACTCTGCGCGGCGCCTTCTTGGACTTTACGAGATACGCCCATCTGAGGCGCCTGAAGCATCGTGTCGAATTCAGATCCACGGCAATGCCCTGACGAATGATGCGTTAGTAATGCTAAGGTGCTCCGGCGCTGTTGACTTCGCTCTGACCTAAGCTCTCAGAGTTTCAGCAGGTTCCTATAGAGCTGAGGGTATGATCAAGAATGTCAACACCATTGAGGAATACAACAGTTTGGACAAGGGAGCGATCCTAACACAAGCTGGACGTACCGTACGGCAGACATTGTCTATTCTGAAGTGCGAGCAGACCATCTGACGTTCTACACAGATCTGGGATGCTATCAATGATGGTACCATACACTCATGCCCTTCGCTGCTAGCTTCTTTCACCGCTATCTGCTTTGCAGACCTCAAAAGGTACAAATTCACCTACCTGTTTGCATTCCCTGCGCTTCATTCCGAACCACCATGGAGAGTCGTGGCAGATTCTGGAAACGATGTGGCTGGGAACAGCGAGCAGGGCACATCCGGGTATGTGCCCCTCTGTCTGGCCGGCCTTGAAACCTCAGCTTTGGTAGATGCTGTACAAACATGGCGATATGGTGTTGATTCGAGACAATGGGGGTTTTTTTTGGCTAAGAAAAGAAGAGGCGGTCCTCCAGGCATCATCGGTGAACATACCGATACTGCTGGTATGCAAGGAGGAGTTGATCGGAGGCCAACGACTCCAGGCATGCTTCACAAAGATCTCGATTACGAATGGGTGGTTGGGTCTGTAGCTAGCTTCGAACGTGGTTTCTTTGACGGTGTTGACCCCGATGACGGTTTCGTTTGTTTTGCAGATCCATCGACGTACGCAAAATACCCAGGCTGGATGCTAAGAAATTTACTAGTTCTTGTCCGCAGGCGGTGGAAGCTTGAAAAGGTCCGGATTTTGTGCTATAGGGATATTCAGTCACGGCGAGATGACGCTCGGAGTATCATTCTTACGTTGGAACTCGCACATGCTACCTCGTCGGTTACTTCATTTGCTGGGAAACCGTCGTCGATGCAAGTTGAACTACCCAAAATCACAGGATGGGAGCGCAATAGTGGGGGCAAGGTCACAAGTAAGATTGCAAATCTTGGGGAGTACATGGATCCGCAACGGTATTCCACACATTAGAGTAACGTCAACCCATCAGATGCTGACTGTCATTTTCAGATTAGCTGATCAAGCGGTTGATCTCAATCTGAAGCTCATCAAGTGGCGAATAGCGCCAGATCTTGATCTAGAGAAAAACAAAAATACGAAATGCCTCCTGCTGGGAGCTGGGACACTTGGCAGCTACGTTGCGCGAAATCTGATGGTGAGTACAATGTTACTATGCAGCTATTTGCTTCGAGCAGCTGACAAGCCCCGAAACAAAGGGCTGGGGCGTTCGAAGTATTACGTTTGTCGACAACGGATCGGTATCATTTTCTAATCCTGTGCGCCAGCCACTCTTTAACTTTCAGGATTGCTTAGGGGGTGGGGTCAAGAAGGCACACAGGGCTTCAGATGCTCTGAAAGAAATTTACCCTGGAGTCGACTCAAAGGGCTACGTGATGTCGGTGCCAATGGCAGGCCACCCGATTATAGACGAATCCACAGTCAAGTCCGAGTTTGAGACCTTACGAAGGCTTGTTGACGAACACGACGCCATATTCTTGCTCATGGATACACGTGAAAGCAGATGGTTGCCTACCGTGATGGGTAAGGCAGCGGGGAAGATCGTGATGAACGCCGCTTTGGGTTTTGATACTTTCGTAGTCATGCGGCATGGTTTAGACCATGACAGTCAAATCGAGCAAGAACTTGGGTGCTACTTCTGCAACGATGTTGTAGCTCCGGCAGATGTAAGCTGGACAAGCGGTGAATGAAAGCGCCTCAGCTGATCATATGCGCCGCTAGTCGGTCACAGATCGAACGCTTGACCAGCAGTGCACGGTTACTCGTCCTGGTATAGCCGCGATTGCTTCTGCGCTCCTTGTTGAAATATTCGTCTCCCTATTGCAACATCCTCTAGGTGCATTGACTCCAGCACCAACATCACCCCGTGAGGATCGCGGAAGTCACCCTCTCGGGATTGTGCCTCATCAAATTCGAGGCTTTCTTTCAACCTATCAGAACATGGTAATCAAAGGCAACAGCTATGATTGCTGTAGTGCGTGCTCGAAGAAGATTATAAGTACCTACCAATCAGAAGGGTGGCATTTTATCAAAAGGGCATTAAATGAAAGGGGCTACGTGGAAGGATTAAGTGGATTAGCAGAGGTAGGGCAATTGATCAGGATTATGCCTAGGTCAGCCAAGGTATTTTCTAGGGCTAACGGTATATAGGTTCAGCGATCTGCTGAAAGCGCCCTTGCTGACATGGAGTTGAGTGATGAGGGGAACACAGAAGATGAAGAAGGCGACGGGCAGATTATTTGAACTGAAACATACTCTAGTCAGATACTTATCAATGACGGCGTTGGATGGTAATTAGAGCTCGCAAATCTCGCATACTGTTACTCTAGAGAGTGAACAATGGCGGTGGAGTGTGATTTGGGCCGTGGGAAGGTCCGCAGATTATGTATAATAATGACTGGCGATGTTGTAGGAATGGACTACATGTCGATAAAAACAAGCTCCTCCGCGATATCTGCTTTACGTCGCAAAGCGACGAAGTATGCCTCTTTCGATTCCTATGCGGATTGTTACCTGACTGGCCAAGACTAAGAATCCGTTCTACTTACGCTACGAGACGACTCCGGTTTCTCCCTATGTACCTTTGCAAAAAGAGTTTTCAATCGACCCTCGAAAGCCTTGTCCTCTGACCCCTGATAGAACTTGCAGACAAAGTGTCCCCCTAAACGCAGGGTATCGAAACTAAACCGTAATGCCGCGTTACAGAGATCCTAAATACTGTTACTTCGAAATCCTTACAACACCTTACGAAAGCCTTTTCCAAACCATGCTGCCCGCGTGATCCCTGAAGCTCATGCCGCTGGTGTTCATCATCCTATAATATGGGTCACTCAGACTCCTCTTCCAAAAGCCGGCAGTCTGTTCCCAGGGTGCGGACATATCACTGAGAACTATGTCCACCATCAATCCTTCCGTCGAATGCTTTTCCATCTTCATATAGCGTCCAGCTCGAGCTTGGACATTACCTTCTACCGCCGATTGAAGATCTGCCCTCTTCTCAAATTCGAAGTATCCTCGGGAATTCTCCTCCAGATCTTCCTGGGTCGCCTGATCGCCTTCCTCCACGGCGGCCAGGGACTTTTGCCGCCTTAATCTTCCACGATCCGATTCCCTTAGAAACTTTTTGAATTCATCTTGAACCGCTTGAGAGAGGAAATTGCCCTGGATCGTGGAAACACCAGCTGGAGGCTGCGCCGGGATGACATCGATCCCGACCACTCGACCGTTTGGCGACGTCCGATCTACAGCTACCTATGCGCCAAGTGAGCTCAGGCCGTTTGGTCTGCCATATGGAGAGTGTGTACCTGGGACCATGACCCTGGAGCATATCCCTAGAATTGTTAGCTTTGCAATGATCTGAAATAGGGGCCTCATACCAAATCCACGACTGTCTGGCCTGCCTGAAATATCTTGTATTTCTCATTGATCTAAACCCATTCTAAGCCAAAGAACTCCAAATCCGAAGCCACATTTCATACCTCCAAGAGTTTGAAGGCAGCACGGCTCTTTAATCCTTGAACTTTAGCATTGATGGCGAACTTGTCTTTCCCTTGTCGAGTCTGCCATCGTTTCGACGAAGAGGATGCATGGCATCCAAAGTCCACTCGGTAGCTCACTCTTCGGACATTGGATTGAATGTACGACAAGCAGAAGGCTTCACAGAAGCCATTTCGCATTGCTGGAGGTAGATAATTTAACGATACCTCTGTCGCTTAAGCCTCTCCACCAATGTTGTAACAACATGAATCAATTAGCTCATCTCTAGTACATCTTAGATGCAAAATATCAATGTTACACTATTCTAGCTATGCACCATACATGAGAAGCCGTTCCATATACACCTGACCTCATTCTTCTTATTTGACTAGCGACGCCGAGTCAATATCCGTACTACTTCAGTACATATGTTTAGCTCCTGTAATGCTGGGATGAAATAACGCTGGTGCAGTTTACGCGGAGTGGGGATAAATACGGAGTACGAGTACCGCAATCAGTGCACATCATAACGCAGCATACGTGCATACGCAGTACTACCACGTTAGTACCCGATGAAGATTCGGCTGCTTGGATTATTATAATCACATCGATGTCTCAGTTACCAAACTTTTCTCCTGCAAGGCCTGGCTAATACCCGAAAATCATCGACTATAACCCAACAGGTCCGTGATCTTTGATACAGGCGAGATAGCTTCGACTAGCTCCGCAGTGAAATACTCGAGGTAGAGCTATGTATCAAGAGCAAGTGAAGCCGAACTCTTAGGTTCTATCAAAAGAAGTCGGTCGCACATCTTCTTCAAAATTCCTTCAAAGAGTCCAAACCCAATTCCATGTAGATACACGAAAGATTCACCGCAACGTCTCGAAATTTTCCTAATTAGCTTAGGCTTCCCTCAAGACCGTAGCCGATCAAAGCCGGTCAAATTTTAGCGACGGTGGCCTTTCTGTCTCTTTTGAGTGGCGAGATCGTGCCAAATTCACCTTTCGCCGGTCGAAGTCGGACGCGGGCACCAAGCTTTGGTCCTCCGAGTGTCAATCTGCCCACTGTACCCAGGTTTCTTGCTCCGCCCAGGAGCTCCCGATCACCTTTAAAGGCCTCCCCATCGTCCTCGTCGAACAGAGTTTCACTGGGACCTTCGCCGAGTATTTTCCGTTTTCGCCTCTTTACCTCGACATCACCGCTGGCTGTATCATCTGAGATTGCGTTTTCTGCGACCGTTGGCCGAGCGATTGCCACGGACCCGGTCTCCTCGTCATTCTCTTCGGCAACCTGCTCTAACGACGGTGTAGTCTGTGGTTTCTTCCTATTAAGAGGGGCCCCAATATCCGTCTTTGCTGACTTCGATTTTCCAGTTAGACCTGACTTTCGTACGGGCGCATATTTACTGGCGTAGTTGGTTATCGGGGCTTTGTGGGAGTCTGCAGCGGAGGATGACCCCTTTAAACTCTGCAGACCGTTCGGAGGATCATTAATTTTCTGTAGCTCTTCATCTCGATCGCTATTACTTGGTTCTCCAATGGGGCTGTCCGGTCCTACGCTCGCCGTTCGATTCAGAAATGGCGTAATGGAGAAGGTAGATTTGTCTCCTGGTAAAGTCGAGCCTCTTTTGCTCTTCTTTGTTACTGGGGGAAGACCGGGTGTGCCGATCATGGTATCTGAATCCATCTGTGCGGCGTTTCGTTTGCGAGAATTTCTAGCCGTCGTTTTCCCAACGCCAATGGCATCTAAACTGCCAGCAGTTGCTTGAGCAGTTGTGTGAACGTTCAGTTTCTTTGTCTGCTCTTCTTTAAGCTGGTCCTTCGCAAGCCTTAATTTGTTCTTCAAGCTATCCAAGCGGGACTCGAAAGTAGCATTCTCATTCTCCAACTCGGACATGGTCTTTTGGACCTGGCGTTCTACCTTTTGGCGCTCACTTCGCTCTTTGGCTACTTCTGCCTGGAGTTGTTCAAGCTTGCTCTCATATATTGAATCTTGGGCTTGCAATCTACCTTCCTTAGCCAAGTTACGTTGCGTAGAACGTCTCTCTGTTTCCAGCTCCACCTGGCAGGTACTCAATTGCCGCTGGAAAGATAATTTTTCTGCAAGCAGCGACTGTTGCGATGCAGCCTGAGTCCGCAGGTGTTCGACTTCGGGTCTCAATGTTGACAACTCGCGAGCCAACGTAAGCTTTTCCGTCAGTAGTTTGGTCGAATTCATCGTGACACCGTGTAAGGAACTTAGCTCTACCTTCGAAATTATCAGCATCCCGTTGGCGCATCTCAGCTTGGGGTCTTTTCCTACTTTCAAGGTCTCGACTTCCCGCGACTTTACTCGCAGATCACTTTGTGTACTTTGTAGACTGTCTACAGCCAATTCTAGTCGAGCCTCTACGTCCTTGCAGTAGTTCATCAGTTCTTCGATGCATTCATCGTCCGTTGACAGTTGCGCATGCAGGTCCTCGTTCCGATCCTCAAGCAATAGTATTTGTAGACGAAATTGCCTTGTTTTCTCAATGTGAAATACAACCTCAGACTGTTGCAAACTTTTCTCATAAGCTATCTCCTGCGCACGAGTGTTTAGTGCCTGCAAAAGCTGCGAAGAACGAGATCAGTAAAACAAGTCTAAGTAAGATGCAGTTTAGGCTATCACCTCTGCAGCTCCTGCGCAATCTTGCTGTATATTTGTGTCCATTGTAAGCGTCAGGGTTTGATAGACTTGAGTGGGCTGGTAATGGTTTAATAAGGATCGCGCCTTTTGCACGCGGATTAAAAGTAAGGTAAACACACGTATTGCTTAGCGCAATCATGGATAAACTAATACCCCGTCTGCCGAATTGAACAACAACCACATTCTCCTGTAGCTTCCAAGACAGATAAATTATCAATTTTACAGCACTGACACCGAGGACTCTGACCTTGTATCATCATGAGATTTCCTAGATCTTTCATTCTATGCCTGCTTCCGGCTATCTCTCTAGCCGTGAAAAAGGATTTGGGATCTAGGTTCGAAGACTATCATGCGAAGTCCCTCCTATCAGCTCCTCTGAAGCTCGACGACGCTTCGTACGATGAGCTGACCGGCGCTCCTCGCAACTTCAGTGTAGTTGTTCTCCTCACTGCGCTTGAAGCTCGCTTTGGATGCCAATTGTGTCGCGACTTCCAACCAGAATGGGATCTGATTGGTAGGAGCTGGGCTCGGGGTGACAAAGATGGAAATCTTCGGGTGCTCTATGGCACATTGGATTTCTTGGATGGAAAGGGGACGTTCCAGAAGGTATCAGGCAATTGTTCTCAACGTTGTCATCTTCAGTCCCTGCTACAGATGCTGATTGTCCTTGATAGCTCATGCTGCAGACTGCTCCAATTTTGCTCTTCTTCCCACAAACGGTCGGCCCGGACGCCAAGGCTGACAGTCAGCCCATTCGATATGACTTCACAGCGGGGTGAGTGAAACAAAGATATCGAGAGTAAACTTGCATGTGCTAAACCTAGTGCTTCCTCAAGCTCACAATCTGCGGATCAAGTATACGACTGGATCACTCGGCATTTGCCGGATGGCGCGAAGCCACCCATATATCGGCCTCTAAACTATTCTCGCATAGTCGCTGTTACTACCAGTGTTCTAGGACTTGTGTCAATCTTGAGTGTCGCGTCACCTTACATACTCCCAATCATCCAAAACCGAAACTTGTGGGCTGCAATTAGCCTTATTATCATACTGCTCTTTACAAGTGGTCATATGTTTAATCACATAAGGAAAGTGCCATATGTGTTGGGTGATGGAAAAGGTGGAATCAACTATTTTGCTGGCGGTTTCTCCAACCAATTTGGCCTTGAGACGCAGATTGTCGCTGCAATGTGTAAGTGGCCATCCAACCGTCTAGTCCTTCCATGACGCGAATCTAGAACACTGACAGTTGTGTAGACGGCACTCTTTCCTTTGCAACTATTGCTCTAGCATTGAGAGTACCACGCATGTCAGATCCAAAGAAGCAGCAGGTGGCTGTTTTCGCATGGGGCGGTGTAATGCTTGTCATGTACAGCTTCTTGCTAAGCGTCTTTCGAATCAAGAACGGAGGGTATCCCTTTCACCTGCCGCCATTTTAAGTAGATTGATGTAACATATTCGCTTAGAACTTAATATATTGCATTATTTAAGGGAACCACTAAACGTACACCCCTTTTCACTACATGTACACCCCCATTTCACTACATATACACCCCCTCTCAGCTGGGTTTAGCGGTCACTAAAATAGGCCTAGCGGCATAATATTCATAACAACGCGCACACGTTCTTCTTCATCAACCGACTACTCTACCTATTCACCACCTCATCGCCGCCGTCAATCCCTGAGCTACAGCCCACGATTATGCGCTCATCGTCAGTCGCTCGAACAAAATCAAGCGGGGAATCAAGGATAAAATTTGGCTGAGGTGTGATAGAGATGGTAACAGGTGGTACTGGCGGGCAAAAGAGACTACACGCCGGCTCAAAGCTTATCGAATGTCTCTTCAAAGCAATAGCTAGCAGGAGACTTCTATGAGGTGTTTCAAATTTGATCAAATGTAAATTCGGTTCGAAAAAACATTCGCCCTCAGCGATACTTGATTTTTGGTGACGAGCTCAAACAAATATAAGTACCTCTGAGACTTACAGCTTTTCGACCGCTAATTCTATTTTGGTGGCCGCTAGACCTGGTTGAGAGAGAATGTACATGTAGTGAAAAGAGGTGTACGTTTAGTGGTTCCCCTTATTTAACTCATAAGATCTAATCGTATTAAGCGACTTCAAAAACCATACTTACTCGTATGTGAGAACGGAACGCGTGAATTTTTGAATATACATATATCATATCTCGAGCTGCTTGAGTATGCTGTGGGACGATATACGGATTTTTTCGGAATTTAACATTCAGATAGGTGTATGATATTATAAGTGGGTTCATTAACTCTACGGATTAGATCGCCTACTTGGGTTGCCGATGGCGTCTTTATTTCACGTCTGGCTCGGTCTCGAGACCCTGGGGAAAGCATTCGGGGCGCTTTCGCAGGCCATGAAGACCTTGCTCACACTAGGATATTTGGGGACGTACCCTTCGCGTGGTATGGCATGAATGAACGAGTCCACGAGGTATGTCCATATGATGCTATACCAGCGTGCATGCGCGCAACGACGAGGCTCAACCCAACTTCTTTCAGCTATCGAGGTGTGATGAGTCTACCACAGCGACTTAAACCACGTCAAATTCAAACCTACAAACGTCTCTTCATCGGGCTTAGCCGCCAAGAGTAGAGACAACGTTGTTTACCTAATGAACTCCTTGGCCATGATGCTGAGCGCTACTGATCGCCCTGGACCGCTAGGAGAGTTTGGAAAAGAGCTCGGTTGTGCCTACCAAAGTGACGTTGCTGGATGGGTCGACGTGTACAGCGGATAGAATCAAACCCGAAGTATTTAGGTTCTCTGCGCAACAATTACGATAGCGCGCGATGGGTGCAAGCAGGCACAGCAGAGAATGGAAGGGCAAAGCAGGGGCAAAGGTCACATGAGCAACTGAGTCGCATGTAGTTAGGGTGCGAGGTCAGACCGATGAAGGGATCAATCCATCGTTCGGCAACTCTCCCGTATGGTAGACGCATGAGTGGACGATGGCGGTAGGTGTCGGTTTAGGCAGTGCGGTGGGAGGGGAACAGAGAGCAGGCGGAAGGAGATCGGGTGGTGTTGGTGGTGAGGTGAGGTACCTTACCTTAGCGAAGTGTCTACCCGAATCTCTGAATGCAACGTACTCGTAATCCCGTTTGATGTCAGACTCAACAAGCTCGAAAGCGTAACTCTTCGAGACTACAGTCGTAGTATGTATATACACACTGATCAGTGATGAGTTCGTCTTGAGTGCTATCTGTATCAATATTCATACGCGTAGCAAAGAACAGACAGGCCATGTCATGTTAGTTACACACACAGTCGTTAATGTCGACATGCGTGAGATATGGCCCCAGATACGTGTACGGAACGTTGATATTCATTCAGAACATACCATCACCACAATTGACGCACCCATTTGAGTCGAAGCCACAGAACAGTCGATGTATCGTTGATTGCAAAACCTGTATCGTTTTTTAGAATTTATCGAGAGCCTCACCAAAATTAGTGGAAAATCTTCAAAAGTGCAAAATAAGAAAACAGAAATTGTAAAATCAATCTCACTGCCTTCTCTCATGTCGTAGCATTAGAAATTGAAGTTATACTCATCTGTTATGATTCTCAGAAGACTCACTGATTCTTCTTCTGCTACTGCTTCTTCTGCTGTCACTCATTTCAGGAAAAAAGCAGCACTTAAGTCACTCAGCAAACTCAGATTGACTCTCAAATCATCTGAATCATCTGAAGTTTCAGAGATTGATAGAAGTGCTCTTTCTACTCTTGCTGCTGCTGCTGTCGTCGTGATTGTGATCTTCTCATTGTCATCTTCATCATCATCATCATCATCATCACTTCTCTCTTTTGAATGATTTCAATGATTAATCAGTTCAGATGATTCAGAGATTCAAAAGCTTTATTGTAGTGTATAAACTTCACATGATGAGACTTAAACTTCTGATGTAGTTTATTGATGATATCAGCTGCATTCAAAAACTTCGTCAATCATAAAGATTAATTCAAATACTTGATCAGATAATGAAACTTCTTTATTAATTTCTTTATCAATTTCTTTGTCAGTTTCTTAATCAGTTTCTCAATCAGTTCAAAAGTTGAAGAAGAAATGAGAAAGTAAAGCTTTCAAAGCTGTCATTACTTTTATTATTATTATTATCATCATTTTCATCATAATATTCTTAAAGTCTTCTGTTTTAAATAAATTGATTGCATTAAGTCAAGTACTTGAGTTTAAGTTGAGTCAAATTGAAAAAAGTGTCGAGTCAAATTAAGAAGTTGAATTCAAGCACTTAAGTTAAGTTGAGAAGCTTGACTTGATAACTTGATTTGAAAACTCAACTTGATTCAACAAGATATTAAATAAATGTAAATAACTTGATCAAACAGTCTTCATAATTTTCTTTATGACTTTCTATTATGTTTTCTCGTCATGACTCTCTATCAAAGTCAAATGATCTTCATGTTTTTCTTCATGTTTCTCTTCATGTTTCTGTTCATGTTTCTGTTCATGTTTTTCTTCATGTTTTTCTTCATGTTTCTCATCATGATTCTTTATCAAACAATCTTCATGTTTCTCTTTATGACTTTCTATCAAATGATCTTCAATCAGCAATGAAACTTATCTGTACATGATGCTGACTATGAATCTACTGTTTAACTACAGTAAAGTTTAAAGATTATTAAAAGTTTGAATGATATCAAGATGTTGCATGATGATGAAGTGCTATGCATTGATTGCATGCAAAGTTTTCATGATCACGCAAACTTTGATAATCTTAATTCAATACACATGTTACAAAGCAATCTGCACACAAATAAGAAAGTTAAATAAAACGCAGAACTACAAGAAAAATCACTTATAAAAATCATTTGATTCAGCATCTTGTCATCAAAATAACAAGAACTGAGACAGAACATTCTTATGTTTAATCTGTTGAGAGTGATTAGCAGAAAGAACTTAAATCATGAACATTCTTTAAATTTACATGCTAACTATGTATAAATCTTGTTAAGACTGCGTGTCTGTTATTACAACATGTCAGAAACTGAGCTAGACTAGAGATACTATCAATATAAAAGACTGATATTATTATTATTATTTTGATAGAATCTAGATACAAGACAATACATCAGATAATGTATAAAATGAAAGACAAAGAGTGAAAGAAAAGAACGAAAGCTCAACTTCTATATACATAAATTGAGCAGAATCAAGACTAGACAGTAGTTTTATTGACTTAAGATTGCAGAAGTTTATGCACATGACTGAGATGATCAAAACAGAATTGCTGAGACTAAATTAAGATGATGATGACTAGATTAATGACTTGATTCATTAAACTAGTTCAATGAATCGAGATTATTTAAAATATCAACAATTTATGTTTTAAATTGAATTAATGATCTGACATCATGACAGTAACTTCTCTTTTCAAGACTGAGCTTCTGCAAAATGATGAAAAGAAACAAGATGAAACAAGAAAGAATTGAAGATGAAGATTGAAACAAAACAAGAATTGATGTGAATGCATTTTAATGTGATGAAGCACAGATGAAACTAGAATAAATCTGAGTCACATCTGAGTCAGATCTGAACAAGATGTCTGAGACAGATCTAGACAAGATCTGAGTCAGATTTGAGCTGAGTTGAGATGATGAAGATTGAATTTAAAGTTCTTGACATTGATATTGAGACATCACACATGATAGTACATGTAATTCTTTGACGACAAAGTTGACAAGATGATATTCATTGAATGCTTGCTCACAATTATTCAGAAAATGAAAAGATTCTTAAGTAAAAAAGTGATCTTCTCAATTGATGTAATACTTAAGCAGAGATGAATTATAACATCTATCATGCTTGAAGTTTAATATGCTGTTTACATATCAGAATCTTTCATCATTCTTGATAACAATGAGTTCTTGAAATTTCTGACGTTGACTTGAAAGAAGATCACTTGCAATATGATTCAGAAAAATGACATGAAAAACTGAATGAATCTTCATGAATGTTGAAAGATTTAACTCAATGATCAAAGAATTGTTCTTGAAGACATGCTTGATCTTGAAGAAGTCAACATTATGATCATCTAACTTGACAGTAAGATAAGCAATGCTGAGATTGCGAGCATTCAGTCAAACTTCATCTTCAACGAAGTATCTAAAACAAGAACAATGAGAGAGATTGACATTGAATTCATAGATGATCTGAGCTATAAGCATCTCATCACGTAAATGCTCAGTTAGTTTCTTCATCTTCTTGATGAACTTTTTGACATTGATTAACTTATCTCGAGCTTGAAACATAAGATTCTTAAGCAGAGATTCAGAAAACTTAAAGTTTAAACATAAGTTCTGACTTGAATTGATCAAGAAGAATGATGTTAAAGTGATTGATGATGATGCGTTATTGATGACAAATTCAATTTCAGAAAGTCATTTAACTCAATCATCTTGCATGTAGTTGACGAAGACTTGAAGATAATGCTTTATGACAGCATTGACTCTCTCGATTTGATCATTGATCTCAGAATGATACATTGTTGATAACTTAACATTTATCTTCAGCATTTTACACATATGCTTTCAGACATCGAAGATGAATTGTGTATCTCGATCAAATATAAAGAACTTGAATAAATCATGATGTTTTCAAACATGAGCATAAAAGCAGTTGATAACTTCTTCAACTTTCATAAAAGTGATGAGAACTAAATGTCTCATTTTGATAAGATGATCAATGAAGACTAGAACATATTTATATGTGATACTTATGAAGATACTGAGCGATAAAGAATTTACATAGTTCATGAAGATATTACATCAACAATGTTTGAAAACTGAAAGAAAACACAATCATTCTTGAGTTCATTGTTTAAAGAGCTTAAAACGTGTGCACATGTGACAGTTTCATACAAAGCATTGAACATACTTATAAATGTTTGATCATCAGTAGACTTGATTGATCAGTTCATAGCTTTTTGCTCTTTCTGAGTGATCATCAATGACACTATCATGAGCGAGCTGAATGATACGAAGACGTAGTTTATCTGAGTTGAGCATATACTTTCTTTCTCAGAAGTACAGATGATTTTCGTGTTCTTCACACTTAACTAGAGAGATCTTGTTGTGATGTTGTGCTTCATTGTGAAGTGCTTCATTGTGAAGTGCTTCATTGTGAAGTGCTTCATTGTGAAGTGCTTCAATTATTTGAACTGCGAATTTGTCATTAATTTCAATTTGCTTTCACAATGTCTGAGTGAGAATATTAGCAGAATCTTCATCAAGATTCAGAGTATCTTGATCTAGCTGAAGCTTGATGTTTTTAACGTCGAATTCTTCGATTTCTAGATTCATGAGAGCTAGAATTTGCAAGAGTGCTGAGATAACTGAAGACAGATGTAACTGAATTGAATCTAGAGCAATGATTTGTGACTGAAGCTTCATGACTTTGATGTTGAAGACGTTGAGAACGAGATTCTTAACAATATTGAGATCTAAAACATGAGTTTTCAGAATTGTCTGATGTTGATATTGATGTCAAGAATTGAATGTATTCTTCTCTTTAAAAAGATTTTCTGAGTGACGTGTCAGAGCATTCAACTTATCATCAATCTTATCAAGACAATAAGCGATGTGATAGTTGAATTTAGACAGAAACTCACTTCAATGAGCTTGACAACGACTCAACTGCTTAATTGACATAAAATACTTAAGATTTTTGTGATTCATGATCATCTTGACAGAATAGATAGAGTCATCAAGCTCTGATTATCATTTCTCGAAAGTGCAAACAATGATCATGAGTTCTTTATTGTAGATCTCGTAGTTACACTCGATTGAGTTATGCTTCTTTGAAAAGTAAGTGACTGAATGAAGAATCTCATTCTCATTGTACTGAAAAAGAATGTCTTTGAACACATAGTTCAAAGCATCAATTTCTATTACAATCTTGTGATCTGAATTATAGTGACAAAGAATAATTTTGAAAGTGAAGACTTTCTTAAAAATGTTGAATGCAATCTGACATTTCTGAGATCAGACAAAGAATACATCTTTTTGATGAAATGAGTGAGCGAGATAGTTATTCTACTATAGTCATAGATGAATTTTCTATAAAAGTTCACGAAATCTAGAAAACTTTGAACGTCTTTAACGTTGATCAAGATGAGTCAGTTGACAATGATGTTTATCTTAAAAGAATTCATCTTGATTTCTTCAATGATGATTATCAATTCTAAATACAAGACTTGAGTGACGTGAAACTTACATTTGATTATATTTATTTGAAGATCTGCTTCTTACAGCTTTCGCAGAATGAGCTTGACATGAATCTCATGCTTGAGTTCATTGTCAAAATAGATCAAGATGTCATTCAGATAAGCTGTACAGAACTTATTTAAATGTTTGCAAAGAGTATTGTTGATGTACTTCTGAAATGAGATAGACTCATTACATAAATTGAAGAGCATAACTAAATACTTGAATAATTCAAATCGAGTGCAAAAAATGATGAGAACTTCATCTTCTTCTTTGATTCAAAGTTGATTGAATGCAAAGATGATATTCAGCTTGATAAAGATTTTAGCTCAACTTAGATGATTCAGCATTTCTGAGATCAGAGACAGAGAATATCAATTCTTGATTGTGATAGTGTTCAAATCTTGATAGTTCACACAGAAGTGAAGTTCTTCTTCGAATTTCTTGACGAAGAGAACAGAAATGATTGTCTGAGAGCGACTGACTTGAATGAAATCTTTGCTTGAATTTTCATTCAAATAACAACGAAGTTCTAGAATTTCATCACGACTCATGTCGTACAAAGCGAAGACTGAGAGTTGAGCATCTTCTTTAAGATGTATGACATGATCATGAGCTTGATGCAAAGATAAGATATCAACGTTCTTCTTGAAGAAGATGTTTAAAAACTTAAAATATTTGAATGATAGAATTGTGACTGAATCGACGTTCTTACTTTGTTGATAAACTTTAAGATCTTCTTGAGTCGTGAATGCAGTCAAATGAAATTTCTTTTTCATTTAATGAAGATTCAAACGATGATTCTCATCATATGTACTGTCTTGAGAGCGAAATGAGAACTAAGCAAGAGTTGAACTGTTCTTTGAATGAACAGTCAAAGTTGCGTGACGCAATTTTGACTCATCAGAGTCTAAACTAGAAGACGAGATTAACTTAAGATTCAAGAAGATATTGATTTTCTTTAAAATGACGTTAAACACTTCAATGTTTTTGACATAAGCAGCATGATCAAAGCTTCAAGCTTTCAACTCAACTATGTCAAGTTGTATAAAAAATCGATCGAATTGATCTGCTTGAAAGATAACAGAAGTTCTAAAGAAGAAAGAATTTTGACACTTAATTTTTGATGAGTATTCTTTTTGAGTGACTTGAAGAATACAACTAGAAGCTTCTTGTTTCAAATGAAAGACAAGACTGAACAAGATTTATTTCTTGTGAACGAGCTGAGTATTAATTGGCTTCTCATAAGCAAACGAGAGATTATATTGCTTTTTGTGAGCAGACGAGAAACTGAGTTACTTCTTGCAAGTGAATTGAGAACTGAATTGCTTCTTGTGAGTGAACTAAAAACTGAGTTACTTCTTTTGAGTGAATGAGAAACTAAATTGCTTCTTGCAAGCAAACTGAAAACTGAGTTACTTTTTTCAAGTGAATGAAAGATTAAATTACTTCTTGCAAGCGAATTGAGTGCTGAATTGCTTCTTGTGAGCAATCTGTAGACTGAATTGCTTCTTGTGAATGATCTGTAGATTGAATTGCTTCTTGTGAGCGATTCGTGAACTGAGTTGCTTCTTGTGAGTGAATTGAGAGCGAGACTGAGAGAAAGCTACTTTGTTAACTTTGAACGAGAAATTTTCTTCTTGTTGATTAAGATCATAGATCTTGATCAAGAATGAGCAACAATAATTAAGACAGAAGAAGAAAGACAAGATGAGAATATTATGCTCAAAATTAACATCAATAACATGATGATGAAATACTGACTTAATTCAATGACATAGAAAAATAGTCTTTTGATGTGTTCATCGAGAATCATTATAATTTCAATGACATGAGTAATGTCATCAATTAAAACGACTTGATCATCAAATTCTTGAAGTCTGCAAGAGTGAGTTAATTGATGCAAGAGAAAATGATGTTGTTGCGCGAAGAATTTATTCATAAAGACATAAGCAGAGACTTCACTATCAATCAGAGCGAGAGTAAGAACTTTAGATTGAGCTTGACATAAAATATAAAATACTATCATGTGACTATCTTTGAATGTTGAATTGAATTCAAAGAGTTTCAAGACAGATTTAGCAGAAAACTTTCTATATGATTGAAGTGAGAATGAAAAGATTGAAACTAGTAAACAAAATGATATATATACAGATCTCTGAGCGCGACTTAACTCAGAAACTAAACTTTTCTTGTGAATAGTGAAACTTCTTCATTTATACTGACGACGTCATTGTCGTAGATGTTCATGATATGCAGAGTGAAGAGCTTCTTATTTAAGCATTCTTTAATGATTTTGCTCAAATGTTGCAACTTACAATAGTAGCAAAGCTTTCACTTGTTGCAGATTTTCTTGATCTCAGAAATGATCAAAGTTTTATCTTGAACGATGACAATGACAAAACTTAAATTCATTGATTCATCAAGAGATAAAAGAGAAAGAGATGAAGATATTGTTGAAACAACAGTCACAGAAGTGATGATCTTTGAACTTAAAGAGTTACTAGTTGATGCAGAGACATTCTTGACTTTGATAAATGAAATGATGATAAAGATGAAGTGATATTGATGATGCTTAAGCTGCTGAAACTCTTCGTTGATGTCAGAGAATGCTTAAACTCATTGATGAAAGATGAATGATCGAGTTTCATCAAGATTTTGTTAGAAGAAGATAATGACTTGAGTGAAATAATTGACATTGCGCTTTAGACAGTCAATCAATGAGAAATTTTTCATCAAAGAATGTTCTTTCTTTTGATAGAAGAGATTGTAGTAGTTGACAAAGCTATTCATGTCTTGCTTCAGAATTTCGCGAAAATATAAATGAGCATCTTCTGTCTTGAAAGAATTGTCACAGCAATGATGTAACTTATGTCATCAATCTGCAAAGATGAAAATGATACAAAGATCATTGACTCAATATTGATTCATTAAATTGTGAGTCTTCTTATCTATGATGAATCATGACTTGACATAGATGATCTTGACTCGATGAAAGAAGTAATGATCATCATTCATGTTCATGCGTTGTATCAAACTCTGCTTTCATGCATTCAATTGATCTTTGTCTCTCTCATACTTAAATATGTCAAGAAGCTTCTTGAATCTAAAAGTAATGAAGACAGCGACAGAATTTGCAGAGAGATGAATGACAAAAGAAGATTGATTATTCAAGATTTGTGCGATGATCTGAGTTATTGTTGTAAGAAACTGAGAATTGAACTTTATATAGATTGAAGAATTGAGAATGATGAATGAGAATGAAATGATGATATCATGTTGTCGAACTTGATTTTGAAGCTCTTGCATTACGCGAAAGATCTCAACTGAATTTTCGATCACACTTTGAGTGAACTATTCAACAGCACGCTCATCGTCAATCAAAAGATTGTGAGATGACTTCATTTGAGTGAAAAAATAACTGAACGAGATTTCAACATATGAAAACGTTGCAGAAAGTGTAGATCTTTCATAATGTCAGAAACTGAGCTAAACTAAAGATACTATCAATATAGAAGACTGATATTATTATTATTACTTTGATAGAATCTAGATACAAGACAATACATCAGATAATGTATAAAATGAAAGACAAAGAGTGAAAGAAAAGAACGAAAGCTCAACTTCTATATACATGAATTGAGCAGAATCAAGACTAAACAGTAGTTCTATTGACTTAAGATTGCAGAAGTTCACGCATACGACTGAAATGATTGAAACAGAATTTCTGAAACTAGATTAAGATGATGATGACTAGATTGATGACTTGATTCATTGAACTAGTTCAATGAATCGAGATTATTTAAAATATCAACGATTTATATTCTAAACTGAATTAATGATCTGACATCATGACATAACACAAGCAACTTATGAGTCTTGTTAAGTTCAATATAAGCAAACTCAAGAATCTCATTAATATCATTTAACAAATGTTCAAATACAGACATTTTATACATAAATAATACGTTGATGAAAAAACTTTGTTAAAAGAAGAAAAACATAAGCAAGTTAGTAAAGAATGATTGAACTATGCTGTTTGATTAAAAGTGTAGCATATGAACATCTTTGCAAAACATAATTGATTTGCATGAGAAAGATCTTTACAAATAATATGAAACAAATGAGTTGCATGCTTTACAAGTGAAGCGAGCATCTGTTATGATGAATTGACATATAGAGATTAAATCAGAGACTAAAGTCAGAGACTGAATTGAAGATCAGATCTGAATTAGCTCTGAAACTCTGTGACTTTGTCAAAATATCATTTAGATCACGTCATATTTTCGACTTAATATATCATGAGTTATGTCGTGTTTGACTTAACAATGCTTGACAAACTCTCTATAGTTGATCAATTCTCTTAAGTTATCGAAAGCTTCTTAATAATTAGCTCTATCATAAAATATATTCATTCTGTGCCTGCTTAGAATATCACATTGTCATATTACTCTTATAGATCTCATCTATTCATTTAGTAAATTCAATTATTACAGTTTTAATTATTTCAAACTCTTTTTAAAAATGATGATTTGATATTCAAGCATGATAACAGCAACGTAATCGTAACAAAGTTGAAATGATGATGTCTCAATCTTGCAAGACATTATATCAGAAAACGAACGTTGCATAATGAAATCAGAAAGTGAAGAAGTAAAAAATAAACTTTCTCTTGATATTAATGAACAACTGACATAAGCAATGCTTCAATGCAATGAACTGCAAAAGAAACAAAAGTTAACAGTTATTTAATCAGAAATTAAGATTCTGCAAGTCATTAAAACAATAAAGAAAAGTCATTAAGCTTTCTTTCAAGCTCTCATGAAGAACTTAAATGATCTACACATCATCTTCATAATGCTGATGATGATAAAACGAAGTCATCATGAAATCATCTTGCAAAAGCAAAGATTCTCAATTTCTTTGAAGAAGTATCATGACAAAATCATAAAAGAATATAGAGAGTGAATTCGCGACATTAAAATCTCATTTTGAAATATCTTTTAACATTTTGAAAGTGATGAGAAAAAGATTTTATACTGCATGATTTATCTGAAGAGTAAATTAAAGAAACTTTGATTTGATCATGAAGAGACTATGTTTGCAGCTCAGCAGATGTGATTCAATTTTATCGACTTTCTTTTGAATTTAATTGAAGACTCGATGAATTGAGACATAAATGTGACTCAGCAGTACGCGAATGCATCATAACATTCAGATCAGATGATATGAACGTTTGCAGCTCATCTGAGCACTCTGAAACATCAACTTTCGTTGTATAATGATGAGCATAAGCAAGCTCATTTATTCATCAAGTTGAAATCTGAGCTGCATGTGATCATTACTAATGTGCAGTTGATTTCTATCACATGAAATGTATTAATCAATCTTGTCGCTCAATTAAAAACAAATCTGCAAAAAGAACATGTCTTGTCGTTGAAACAACTTCAAGACGAAAACTTGCATGATTGAGATAAAGTCAACAAGAAGACTCATTCAAAGCAAAAGAAATCTCATCGATCAACTAAATTTGATTCTTCATCAAAGACAAGCTCACATACTTCATCATGTTATAGCAAGAATTTGTTCAACATAACGTGCTACATGTGCAATTGAAAGAATCATTACTTTATTGATTGTAAAGATGAAAAGATCAAGAATAGATCAAAAGAATCTGATGTAAATCGAGTATTCATTGATTCAATGTCACATATAAGTTGTTTCAAGATTTTGAAAAAAGACAAGCTTTTGATGAACACTTCAAATCATTGAGAAAAAAACAAGAAGTTCTCTTCATAAAGATTTTTATATATAAAAAGCATGTAATTCAGAAAGATCAGAAGATAGAAACAAAGATTTACATGAATATTGATGTTAAGATGAACGTGATTAATTAACATTTCATTGTCAAGCAAGATATGTTATTGCTGAACATTGATCTTTCAAGATTTATTTGAATGAATGATCAGAATGTTTATTGTTATGACGTTTATAAGATGTGTTATTGACTGAGAGACAGCTGAAACATAGAGAAAAAAGATATAAGTATCTTCTATGCTATTGACAAGAAAGAATCTTCTCTGATATTAAGTATATCAAGTATGCAATTCAAGCATATTTGAATAAACATGATCATAAAAACATGACATTTTGACGTGAATGAACACGCATTTAAGTTGTTCTTCGCACAAGTATTTGCAAAAGCTCTACAAGATGAGCTTACTGTGTATGCTCTTGTCATGATCAACATCATCAAAGAGTCAATCATTGAACATCAAGTGAAAGTAATGAATAACATGACAAATTGTATCACAAATACGCTTGAAATGCAGACTTTACTCGTTGAATTGAAAGAGTATGAAGATGTATTCTTAACAGAAAGTGCAGACAAACTGTCTTTGCATGAAGATCATGATCATGCAATCGAAATTATTGCAGAATCATCATATGAATTGTTGTATAATTTGTCAAACACAGAGTTAGTGACTCTGAGACAGTATTTAGACGATGTTTTAGCGAAAGAATGAATTAAGCACTTCGTCAGCTTGACTGACGCGTTTATTCTATTCATTCTCAAAAAGAATGATAGTCTTCATATATGCATGAACTATTAAGATTTGAATAAGATCACTGTCAAAAATCGTCATTCACTGTCTTTAATTAGTGAAACTTTAGACAGACTCAATAAAGTCAAGCAGTTCACTAAGTTAAATCTGAAGAATGTTTATCATTGTCTCAGAATTCAACATGAAGATGAGTGAAAGATGACATTTTATACTTGTTATGATCACTTCAAATATATGATAATGTTGTTTGATTTGATCAACATATTTATCATCTTTCAGATTTATATTAATTAAATCTTAATAGAACTTTTAAATGACTTTTATGTTGTTTATTTAAATGACATTCTAATCTTCTTTATAAAGAAGACTGATCACGTAAATCATGTAAAGCAGATTCTCAAGAAATTAAGAAAGTTCAAGCTATATGCTAGCTTGAAGAAGTGTGAATTCTTCATCATTAAAGTGAACTTTCTAGAATTTATCATATTCACAGAGAGTGTTTCAATGAATCTAAGTAGAATAAACATCATCAAAACATGATTCAGATCAAAGATGTATTGAGAAATACAAGTTTTTCTGAAATTCATCAATTTCTATTGACGTTTTATACATCACTACTCTCAGATAGCAGAGTCTTTAACAGAACTGCTGAGAAATAGTGTAAAAAATGTAAAAATGAGCTCATTCATATGATCAAGTGAAGTGAAACAAGCTTTTAATCAGCATCGCAACGTTTTTATGAGAGCATTTATTCTAAAACACTTTGATTCAGAGTGACATATATGCATCAAGATCAACGCGTTCAATTATGCAGTTGCAAGTATTTTATCTCAGTCAGATAATGAAGATCAATGACATTTGATTGCATTCTGATTCAAAATGATGATAGACGTTGAAAGAAACTATGAGATACATGATCAGAAACTTCTAGTTATAGTAGCGATGTTTAAACACTGATGACACTATGTGAAAAACAATTATTATACTGTCAAAGTTCTGACTGATCATAATAATTTGAAGAGTTTTATAAATATTCAAAAGCTAAACGAAAGACAAGTTAAATGAATCATGAGATTGTCAATCTGCAACTTTGAAATAGCACATAAATCAGAAAAGACAAACTCAATTAATGCATCATCAAGATGATCTGACTATAAGAATGAGAACATCTTTGCAAATTGTTTGCTGTTTACTCTGCAGCGAAAACTGACTAGAATAGAAAGCTTAAATAACTTTATATTCGTAGTGATCAAAGAACTATATGTTATGAGTCTGCATAGAGCGAATCATATGAATGTATTCTAACTAGAAGTTCAAAGCTGAAGTAGAAAGAAGATGCAACACGACGTGAGTTTTACTCACGAAGGCACGCTAGGTCGCTAGCGTGTCAACAACAGTTCTACTCACAGCTCTATACTAGTTTATGTTAGACTAATCAGGCTAATCAGAAGTAACAGAGATGCATGCTCGTAACATTACTCTTTCTCTTCATCTAGCAATGTTCTCATTGCTGCAGTTTGATCGATCGATTCTTGTTGAGTCAATTTCTAACTTGACTTGTTCAAATACTTCTGATGAAAGTCATTTATGATCTTTGAGCAGTCTTTGAACTCATTTTCATCGACATTGTATCAATGTAGATCGACGTCATAGTCTTTTCAATTGACACGATATTGCAGTCGTCTTCTGTAGTGCCTGAAGTTCAGTATGTTCTTCACTTCTCATTCGTCTTCGTCATTTATCACTATAGAATCAAACGACTCATTTCATTGTTCTTTCAGAAGATCTTTCAAATTTAATCATAGTAGATTCAAGATAAACTTTGAATGAATCTTCATTGTCGATGACAGTTTCAGTCAATATGCATGTTCGATCTCAGTCAGAATCTTGAAAGATTCTAGCATTTTATCGTTCAGCTTCTTTGACGATCTTGCGATCATAATGTTTCTAGAATTCAGAAACATCATGTCATCTATCTTGTAAATCATTTTCTTTCAATACTTGTCAGTCTGTTTCTTCATTGTGACTCTGACTCTTGCTAATGTCTGCTTGATCAACACTAATGATTATTTCATGTGTTTGAATATATTCTTTGCTTTGCTCGCTTGAATTCTAGCTTGAGTGATCTCATATTCAGTTGAATTCGAATCAAAGCTCATATGAGAGTGAAAGCTCTTATTCAGAAAGAACGCTGATTGTTCAATTGATGATGAAATAGCATTGTTATTGACGAATTCAGTCATAGATAGTCAGATAAATCAGTCATCTTGCATGTATGAGCAGTAGCTTCGTAGATATTGTTCTACATTCTGATTCGCTCTTTTCGTTTAATCATCAATCTGTGAGTGATAGTCAATGAATAGTTTCATCTTAATGTTGAGTCTCAGACATAGAGACTTTCAGACAATTGATATGAATTACAAATCTCTATCGAACATTATTGATCTTGATAGCTCATGAGTTCTGAAGATTCATATCAGCAGCAGCTTGACTGTTTATTCAGCGAAAGTTTCTTCGTCATCTGATCAACAGAGTATATAGTGACGTTTTTTAGACAATCAATCTATCACTGTCAGAATCGCGTTGCTTTCATCACTTTTCAATAAATCGATAATGAAATTCAATGATATGTCTTGTCATCATTGTTCAGATATAAACAATAACTTCAATAGTTCATTGATTCGATCTCTTGATACTTTTGACCTACGACAAACGTAACAGTTTCGAATGTAGCGTTTGATTGTCGTTCTCATCTTCGATCAGCAATATGATCGCTTTAACAAGTCTAACGTTCAATTCATGTTAGAATGATCACTGATTGAAAGATCATGTGCTTTTCTTATCAATTGAGTAATTATTGACTGAGAAACTCACAGTCTATCATTCTTTCAGAGTACTTTGTTCAGTACTTTGCAATTGTCTAGACTCATATCTTGATAAGTTCTTCTGTTCTGTTCTATGACTGTTCGAATATCAATACATTGTTGATTCGTTTGATTTTCGACTATAATTCAATTCTGAATAGAAATCATCTCTTCAATTGAATCTTTGTTAACTTTCGATTTCTGTTTCGAATCTGAGTCAAATATGAGCAAGATCTGAGTCAGATCTTGATCATCTTCTATTGATTGCAGTTCAAATGTGCTTGCTGATAATAGCATCTGATGCTGATATAGCTTTTGATCATCATTTGATTCAACTGACTTGACATCTGACATTTTGATCAGCACGTCTGCTTTCAGATTCTGCTTTTCTGACTGATATATGATCTTGAAGTTATATTCAAATAACTTCTCAGCTCATCTAGTCTGCCGTCTGATCAGTTTCTTGATGATCATGAAGTACTTCAAATTCAGATGATCGATGAAGATCTTGATTGAAATATCAGTACATTTCAATTCAAAGCATCAATGCTTCAAGCATTGAATAATAGTCAAAAGCTCTTTGTCGTAGATCTCGTAGTTGCATTCTGCAGAAATCATGTTCTTGCTATAAAAGATCATTGAATGTAGAATGTCTTCATCATTATATTGAGACAATACTTCGTCATTGACATAGTTTGAGAAGTTCGTTTTCAGAATAGCTTCTCTGATTGAATTGAAATGCTTCAGAATGAGAACTGTCATCATCTGTTACTTCAGTTTTTCAAAGATCATCTGACAGATCTCTGTTCATTCAAATGAATGATTTTTTCAAGTCAGCTTTATCACAGATCGAGCGATCTTCAAGAAGTTCTTTATGAATCATTAATAGAAATTGCAGAAGTCAATGAAGATCTGTACATAAGTCAATGATCGAGACACTTCTCAGCTTCGAATCACATCTACTTTTCGAGAGTTCATTCGTAGATCATTGATGAATATCAGTAGTTTTAAAAATGAGATCTTCTGAATCTTGAATTCGCACTTGTCAATGTCTATCTACAGATCGACTTCATGAAGCTTGTCTAGCATCTCTTTCACATGAGTTCTATGTTTCTTCAAGATCTTACTGTAGATGAGAATGTTATTCAGATAGATCTGACAGAATTTATGCAGACAGTTGAACAACACGTCGTTGATATAGTGCTGAAAGAATGTTGATTCATTGATTAATTCAAAGAGCATTACTCTATATTTGTAGACATTGAAGAAAGTGACAAATGTGATTAGATTCTCACTTTCAGTGCTCATGCAAAGCTTATTGAACGCGATGATAATGTTGAATCAAGTCAGATATTTACTGTCTTGAATTCGAGCAAGTACTTCGTTTATCAAGAGTATTGAATAACGATCTCTTTTGATCAGAGCATTCAGTTTTTGATAATTCACGCAAAAGCGAAGACTATCATCTTTCTTTTCAACGAATAGTATTGACGAAGCGAATGAAGCTTTGCTGAGTGTAATAAACTTCTTCTTCAAGTTTTCTTCTAGATACTTCTTGATCTTCTGCAACTTGTGACTCGACATGAGATACAATCGACTTTTAGAAGATTGACTCTCATCTTCTAATTCAATCTTATGATCATATGATTAATGCAAGAGCAACTGAGTTGTCTTTTCTCTGTCAAAAACGTTCAGAAAGTCATGATAAACTATCAGAAGCTTCTTTTTCAGTTTCTTTAATGACATGACAGAGATCATTTCATTCAGTTTCGCTGAATCTTTGATCGAGCTAAGCATCTTGTTGATTTCACTAATGATCAATGTAAAGATCTTGACATTCTTTTTCTTGACTAGAGTTTGATAAGCAGCGACTTTGATCATGATAATATTGACGAACTCTTTCTTCTTCAATGACTGAATGAGTTCATGTTGATCAAGATCAACTTGAGTGCTTTGCTTTCGTATAAAAGCTGATTCAATGAATCAATTCACTGATTTCGAATTTGTAGTTCGCTTTAAGATGATCGTTAACATAGACTTCAAGTTCTTTCGTTTTATTTCGCAGATCTCGCTTGATTCAAGTCGATGAAATGCTGATTGACTGCTTGCTTCAGAAATGATAAGTTTCGAGATTTGAATATTTGATGAAGATATCAATCAATTGTTTGCAGAATTTATCAAAATTTAATTTCTTTTCAATCAAAGATTGTCAATGATTATCTTGTGCTGATTTAGATGAGTTATTGATAGAAACATCATTTCATTCTTATGTTCTTGTATAGTGACTGAGATATACAGAGCATATGTAATAGATCTTCGATCGAAGATTTTGTCATATGAACGAATTGACTTCGATTTGAACAGTGAAATTGACTGAATATCAAAGCGTTCACATAGCTCTGAAATCAATGAATCATCTATGAACGTCATGTCAGTGACTTCGATGTCTATCAGAGCGAGAAATCGAAATATCTTTTTTAGACTACTCAAGATGACGTTCACAATAAATGATTTGAAATCAAACGAGTCATCAAGCATACTGATGAAGCAAGATATGAGCATGTCGCTCTCAATCACTACTTTGACGAAAACAGATTGTTTTTCGAATTTGCTGCGATTTCGTGCATCTGAGCTGACTTAAGACAATCGTGTGCTCTATGTTCTGACTTCTTGCATTTGAAGCAAAGTTCTTTTTTAAACAACTTCTTTCTAGCAGAGTCAACGTTCGATATTCTGAGTTTCTTTCATGCAGAGATTGAAGCTGAGATCGCAGTAGTGATCATCATTGAGATGCTAGCAATAAAGCGAGCGACTTGAGTCGTTGATGTCTTGAGAGCTAATCGAGCATTCAATTTCGTCAATCGAACGTCGACTTGCATGCAAATGTCGACGAATTCGTTCAAATTCATAGTTCGTTCGTTGATCATGACTCGCTGAAGATTTGAGCTAATCTTATGCTGAAGATCATTTAGTAAAGTTTCGTTATTGTACTCTAGTTTTGCACTAAGTCTCTGAAATTTCATTCAAAATTTATGAAAGAAGATCTTGTTTTGATACAGCTTCAAAAACTGTCGTTGAGTCGTGTGATGTTGATTGGGATCATCGTACATTTTATTTATGATCGACAGTATCTCTTCTGCTTTAAGAAATGAGTTCGTGATCGTGTTTCTCATTCTGAGTGCTATGTGTTTGATCGTTGTTTCACTGACTCGACTTTTCACATATGCAATCTTTATTTCTTCGATAGAAAAATGATTCTTGTTCATCTTCAGCTTGTTTTGCATTCAAAACAATCAATTATTCACATTCTGTCTTGAATCTTTAAACAAAGATGAGTCAGATAGCTTGATTGACTTTAAGAATCGATCTTTTAAAATTAAAGTGCTTAATTGACTTGATGTTGCTTCTAGATGATGTATAATCACATTCTTTTTCTTCATCTCTTTCTGTAAACACGTTTAAACAGCATTCAACGTTATTTGCATAGCTTTCAACTCAATGTTGATCTTATTGACATCATTCAACATCTGAATCATGTCATTGTGAATCTTGATTTCAATGTCATGCTGTTAACATATGTACTTGATAAAGAAAATGAGATCGTCTGCTTCATGAGCGCTTATTCAAGCATTCAGTTCAATGCTGATGCTGATCTTGATCATTTCGTGATCAAAAAGCAATGCATTCATGTTCTCTTCTTCTATATTCGATGACGTATTCATGTTTTCTTCTTCTGATGCTGTTTGATTCTGTGATAGAAGTGATTTTCTTCTAGCATTTTGAAGTTCATAGCGAGCAATACTCACTGATTCTGATTCTGTGCTTCTAGTCATTGTGTGAGTAGAAAATTGCTGATCGAGATTCAACTGAAATTTCTGATTTCAGTTTTAGAACAACATGTTCATGTTTTTCTGCTCTTCTGTTCTGATGACGAGCTCAGAAAAGAGTTAGTCTAAAGCAACACGTTCATGTTCTTCTGTTTTGCTCTAGAAATTTCTTGATTTCTAATGAGTCTTCTGAGCTCGATTTTCGAATTTCGATTCTGATTCGAGTTTAAGTGATGTAGCTTGTTTTTATATCATCTACACGTCGATAGCAAGATTGATGAGCTTTGAACTAATGTTATAAGTCTGCATAAAGCGAATCATATAAGTGTATTCTAACTAGAAGTTCAAAGCTGAAGTAGAAAGAAGATGCAACATGACGTGAGTTTTACTTATGAAGACACGCTAGACCGCTAGCGTGTCAACAACAGCTCTACTCACAGCTTTATACTAGTCTATATTAGACTAATCAGGCTAATCAGAGGTAACAAAGATGCATGCTCATAACACTATACTGTATACGAGTGATTAATGATGTCGAGAAGACGTTCGTTCACAGTATAAGTATGAACAGATATTCAGCAGAACATGTTGAAAGCAGACTGCAAGATGAAACTCATTGATGAACATGAATGATTAATGATGTTGAGAAGACATTCATTCACAGTGTCAGTGAATGAAGGTATTCAGCGAAACATGTTGAAAGCAAATTGCAAGATGAAATTTACTGTACATGAATGATTAACGAAGTCAAGAAGATGTCTGTTCACAGTGTCAATGAAAACACAAGTATGTATTCAGCAATGCATGTTAAAAGTATGCTGCTGAGAGTCATGATTTTAACAGTGCGAAAAACGCATCTAGATGAAGTACATTTCTCAAGAGATAGAATCTTTTAATTCAAATTAACAACTTTAAAAAGCACAAATGTTGAAATGTTAACTCATAAAGATTGCAACGTAGCTGAGAAACAGCTTAATTCTGTTGCTGAAACTGTTGATTGCAAACAACTTATTTCACATGCAATTGTCAAAGTATTGACAATTCATGAAACAATATACAACTTTAGTAGTAAATTTTTCGTCAAGCTCATCAAGATCTTACAGCAAGAAGATGAATTTGCTGTAGAGTTAAGAGCAGACAAGACAACAAGTATATAAAAGAGTGACATCAAAGCTTAAACATTGAATAGTCAAGAAATGATAAAGTACAATGAATCATTATATGTTTCAGAAGATCTTTCTGTCAGAGAAGAGTTATTGAAACATCATCATGATGATTCTTTAGTGAAGCATTTTGATGTTGACAAGATCAACGAGCTATTAGATTGCAAATATTACTGAAAAAGTATGATCAAGAATGTCAAAGAGTATATAAATACTTGTGACATTTGTCAGAGAGTAAAGATGAAACGTCATCTATCATATGACAAGTTGAGATTGTTATTTCAATTTACAGATCTCTAAAAAGAAATCACTATGAATTTCATAACAAATCTGTTGTTTAGTAAATGAAAAGAAGTCGTATATGACTTGATTCTCATGATAGTCGATTGCTACATGAAGATGATGCATTATCTGTCTATGAAGAAAACTCTGACTATTGTAGAGTTAGCAGAGTTATTCTTCAAGAAGATTGTCTTAAGATATGAAATCTTAAATGATATAGTCATCAATAAAGATAGTCTATTTATCAGTGCATTCTGATCAAAAGTCTGTTTTCACGCGAAGATGAAATGATGACTAAGCATCGTCTTTTATTCACAAACAGACAATCAGACAGAATGACAGAATCAAACATTGAAACATTATTTAAAAGTGTATTGTTTTGAAAAGCAAGATGACTGAGCTATGCTTCTATTCATAATTGAGTTCGTGTATCATTAAACGAAGCACGCTTCATTGAGCTGTAGTTTCTTTAAAGTCATGTATGATTATAAATCAATCTTTGACATATACATCAAGAATGATACTATGAAAGAAGAAGTGTCAGCAGCAAAAAAACGCGTTGAAATGCTGCAAGACGTGCAAAACACGTTGATGCAATGATGATAAAACACGATCGATGCTCAGATAAATTGATCACGTCAAGTCGAGTACTTAAGTTCGAGTTGAGTACTCGACTTGAAAAGTGTTGAGTTGAGTTGAATTTTTTTTGAAAAAGTGTCGAGTCGAGTTAAGAAGTTGAACTTAAGCACTTGAATTGAGTTGAGAAGCTTGACTCAATAACTTGATTCGAAAACTTGACTCGACTCAACAAGATATTAGATAGATGTAAATAGCTTGATTGAACAGTCTTTATAATTCTCTTCATGACTTTCTATCATGTTTTTCCGTCATGACTTTCTATCAAAGTCAAACGATCTTCATGTTTTTTCTTCATGTTTCTCTTCATGTTTCTTTTTATGACTTTCTATCAAATGATCTTCATGTTCTTCTTCATGACTCTTTATTAAAAGATAATGCAAAAAGATAATGCAAAAGTCAAAAATCGAAAATTTTTCTATATTTAACTCTTTTGACATCAAGCTTAAGTTCTTGATGAGTTAAGTCAAGTTGATTCAATTTTCAATCAAGTTGAGTTACGTCAAGTTGAAAATATAAGCAACTCAACTCAAGTTGAATTGAAAATGTGAGCAACTTGACTTGATCTTGATTCAAGTTCAAAATGTCAACTCAAAACTTAACTCAATGATCAGTTTATGCTCAAACAAAGTACTATAATTGAAAACATAAGTTTAAGTTTTTTAATGTCAACAATTTAATCATGCTATCAGCAAAAAACCTGAAGCAGAAGAAGTTAAGTAAGAAGTTATCAAATAAGATGATAAAGTTTTTTATATATAAGAACTCATAAACAAGCAAACGTATCATCTTGATCTTTCAATCATTTATAAAGTTCATTCTGTCTTTCATGTATTTTTTTTAAAGTCATATAATCATAGACTAAATGATGACTTTATACTTGATTATCTTGTACTTGAGTTTATTGATGATGAACAAGAATAAAAGATAGAAAAGATTTTACAGAAGCAAAAAAGAAAGAAAATCTTATATTATAAGATACAATGAAAAGAGTATCTCATGAAATATAATCAATGAATATTAGGTGAAGATATGAAAGAAGTCTTGAAACTTAAAGAAGCTTTCAAAACGAGACTGAAACATAAGTGAAAAGTATAGTCACTTACTTTCAAGCATAAACTCATGATTAAAAAGAAAGAGAATCACTGTATTATGATGATTTTCGCTCTTTAATGAGACGATCATGTAAAAGTATTAACACTCAAACAAAAGAAAAAAATACAGACAGAAGAAAAAAGCGCAGAGACGCAAAACGCGCTTGACACGAAAGCGTAATCTCAGCATAATCACATCAACTTCATCAGTTATCTTTCACAGAAGACGTAATCACAGTTTTCTTCTTCTTCTTACTCATCTTGAGATTCACGTTGAGACGTGAAGTGAGTGAATCAAGAGTGAGCAGATTCATTTATAAATATATCATGTCAGTTACAAAACTGTGATTAAATGATATTGAAACGCAGTAGAATATACAGAATAGTGAAACGCATTGAGCGCATCGCAAACAATGTCATTAACTGTCATTGCTTCTTTCAGCTGCAGCTTCTGTACATCAAATGACTCAAACTTGTGTATGTCATTTAAATGATCTTTCACATGCGTTGCAATCATAAACTTCTTTCTCAGTTTCATCTGATTGATTGTAAAGATTACAATAAAGATCACATCATCATCTTCTGATGCAGTCTTGAATATTGTTTTAAGTTAAAAAGACTCATTTAATGTTTGAATGCTAGACTGGTCGCGTTGAGTCGAGTTATCGAGATCGAGTCGAGTTCTCGACTCGTCAAGACTTGATTCGGATCAGAATTCTTGACTTGAGTATTCAAGTCGAGTCGAGATGTTCGATCTGAGTATTCAAGTTGAATCAGAGGGTTGAAATCGAGTATCGACTCGGAATACTCGACTCGACTCGTCAAGACATGAAGATAGATAGATAGATATTCTATTATGACTCTCTATTATGACTTTCTACCGTGACTTTCTATCAAATAGCCTTCATGTTTTCCTATCATAGCTTCTCTTCATGACTTTTCTTCATGACTCTCTATCAAACAACCTTCATGTTTCCCTTCATGTTTCTCTTTATGACTTTCTACCAAAAAGATAATGCAAAAAGGTAATGCAAAGGCGAAAAACCGGAAAAATTTCTATATTTAGCTCTCTTGACGTCATATTCGATTGCTTGACGAGTCGAGTCGAGTCAGCGAGTTCTAACCCGGCTCGAGATTGATATCAAGTCGAGTCAGAATGTAGGTATGAAAACTCGGCTTGACGATCAGTCTATTGAATGCATACGTTCAAAATTTATAAATTCAAACATAAGTGTTTAGTGAGCGCATTGAGTAAGTTTACTCATTGCAATGCATGAGACATCTTTCTTTGCACATCAGATGCAGCGTCAATACATCACTTTTTCATGAAACTTGACATTGCAGCTTTGCATCGTCTCTTCATCATGAAATCTACATGCACATTTAATGCACATTACTCTCAGAGACAGTTTGTAAAGTGAACAAAATTTTAGAATTTAGCTAAAGTAATATTTATCGCTTAAAGCGAAATAAAATTCGAATTTAAGCTGATCTTGTTAGACTGCGATCTGCTTTTGTCAACAAAATCTGTGTTTATTCATATATCTTTGAACTGTATCTCGCTTTTGTCAATAAAATCTGCGTTTGTTTATATGCATTGAGCTGAATTTCGCTTTCATGCATATGTTGCAAATGTTGACAATTGCTCATTTACTCGCTCATTTACTCATTATTCTACATGCTCGCTCATCTACTCGCTCATTTACTCGCTCATTTACTCGCTCATCTACTCGCTCATCTACATGCTCAGCATTCTACTCGCTCATCTACTCACTCATCTACTCGCTCATCTACATGCTCAGCACTCTACTCGCTCACCTACTCGCTCACTTACTCGCTCATCTTCTCGTTCTATCGAATTTTCTACCGAATTTTCTATCAAACACTTTATCAAATATTCTATCAAATGCTTTATCAAATACTCTATTAAACTTTCTATCAAACGCTCTATCAAAAGCTTTATCAAACGCTTTATCAAACACTCTATCAAACTTTCTACCAAAAGTTCTATCAAATATTCTACTAAACGCGTCGATCGAGCGCATAAAACACATCAAACAATGCTTCAAACAATGCTTTCTACATGACTTTCTATCTATAGTACTCGTCACTTCAAATGCTTAGCTATCTATCTTATCTACTTGATAATCTTCGCTTCAAGTTCTATAGAGTTGATGCTAGAGAGTTCAAAGTTTTCATCTTCTTTCTTTCTTCATAGTTTCTATCTTTCAGAACAACAACAATCAAAATACTTACATGTTTAACTATCAACTCAGTTATTATCTCAGCTATCAACTCAGCTATTTACTCATTCATCTACTAGTCAATCTACTTGCTTTAAAACATGCTTTATGCGACGTGTTTAAACACGAATTATTCGCTTCATAATTTACTTTATAATCTACTTCATGATCTTACTTCATTATTCATTGCTAATTAGCTCAATAGAAAGCATTCTTCATGAATCAATATCAAACTTTCTATTGAGCTTTCTATTGAACACTTTATATGCTTCAAAATACGCGTCGATCGAGCGCATAACACAAGTCAAACAATGCTTCAAACAATGCTTTTCACTGAGCTATCTACTGAGTTATCTACTGAGCTATCATCGTCTTTCTACTGATCTTTTGACCGAACTTTCTATTAAGTTATCTACTGAGCTATCATCATCTTTCTACTGATTTTTTGATTGAGCGTTCTACTGAGCTATTGATCGAGCTTTCTACTAATCTTTCGATCGAGCTTTCTATTGAGCTATTTACTGAGCTATCATCGATCTTTCTACTGATCTTTCAATTGAACTTTCTATTGAGCTATCTATTGAGCTATCATCATCTTTCTACTGATTTTTCGATCGAGCATTCTACTGAGCTATCAATCGAGCTTTCTACTGATCTTTCGATCGAGCTTTCTATTGAGCTATCTACTAAGTTATCATTGATTTTTCTACTGATCTTTCTACTGATCTTTCAATCGAGCTTTCTATTGAGCTATCTACAGAGCTATCATCAATCTTTCTACTGATCTTTCTACTGATCTTTCTACTGATCTTTCTACTGATCTTTCAATTGAGCGTTCTACTGAGTTATTGATTGAGCTTTCTACTAATCTTTCGATCGAGCTTTTCATTGAGCTATCTACTGATCTTTCAATCAAGCTTTTTATTGATCTTTCTACACATCATTCAAGAATCAACTTTGTTCTCTATCGAGCATCAAATATGATTCTATCGTACATTCTACGTGACTTCATATCAAACATTCTACATGACTTTCTACCTCATTAACTTCTTCATTGACTTCTTCATTGACTTTTCCAGCGCATATATTAAACTGTGTAAATAGCTATTATTTAAATAGTCAAATTAATTATTCAACGTTGCAACTATCAATGCTACAAGTGTCAGAATCATGTTTGTTGAATCAAACATCAAAGACGCTCATGAAAGCTCTAGAAATGTTGATGCTTTTATGAATATGCATTAGCTAAAAGTGACGCAAATCTGAAATATGAGATTAAAGAAATATTTGAAATATTGATCATTAAAAGCGCTTAAATCTGTCTCTGTCACTCTTTACAAATTGCAGATGCTGTTTAATATTTCAGAAGCATCAGCACTTCTTTCGCTAATTCTCACGACTGAAAGCTAAAAAGAATCAGTAACAACATTTAAACACTGAGTACGTGACTTATCATTCTTTTATTACTAGAAGTTCAAGATAAGTTGAGCAAGAACTCTGATGCTGAGAAAGCATCAAAACTCATTTCGTTGCTCATTTCTTCATCAAAGACATTCAGATCATCGTTAGAATCAACAGATGTAATGAGTTTCAAAACAGAAAACGATGTTGCATGATTGTAAGAACATCAAGAATTCAACTTCTTTGCAATGATCTATGATTGTTAAATTGCAGTCTCGATCAAAGAAATTCAGAATAAGCATCACATATCTTGCTTATGTCATCAGCTTTATCATCAGCTTTATCATCAGCTTTATCATCAGCTTTGTTAATCTTTTGCGTCTTTGAAGCTGTTGAAAATCGAGCGCACGTCATTTTAATACTTGAAACAGAATTTTTCAAGTAAATACTAATGTAATTATCTGTACAAGCAATTCTTTATTAAGTTGTGAAAAAGAACTCTGATACAGAACGAAGATGAGATAAAAAGAAGATGAAGATTGAGAAAAACTGAAAGAGTGATAAACAAAGCAATGATCATTATTCACTCTTGTTTACATTCTATCATCTCAACAACACAATCTAATTGAAAGACAAGCAATGTCTATGCATCATTCACATATGATTGATGCTGTCATCTACGTCAACTACACATCACATATAATGTCATTTACACGCATTATAATCGAAGATGAATCATCATTCAATTGAAAGTTTCTCTTTTTCTTGTTTTCTCACGAAGGTTTGAAGGTTTTTATCGAGAGCTTCTAGAGCGAAATCACGAGTACGCGTTATCGTTTATCAAGATAAATCAAAGCATTAATTATTGAGATCAAGAATGAACTCACTTAGAAAAGAAGACAATTGTCATAATGAATTGACACATAAAAGTTAAATCAGAAACTAAAGTCAAAGACTGAGTCAAAGATCAGATATGAGTTAACTCTGAAACTCTGTGACTCTGTCAAGACATTGTTTAGATCACGTTATATCTTCAACTTAATATATCATGAATTATGTCATGTTCAACTTGACAATGCTTGACAAACTTTCTATAGTTGATCGATTCTTTCAAGTTATCGAGAGCTTCTTAATAATTAGCTCTATCATAATATATACTCATTCTGTGCCTGCTTAAAATATCACATTGTCATATTACTCTTATAGATTTCATTTATTCATTTAGTAGACTTGATCATCACAGCGTCTGCAAAACATGATATACAATGACAATAATTGTTGATTTTAAAAATCTTACTTCTTCACTGAATTTTGACTCTTGAATGTCTTGATGATAAAGTCAATTTCTAGTTGAAAACCTAATTTGTATAACTTAAGAAAACAGTAGCATATGTTAATGTGATTAAAGAAGAAATTGACTGTGATACACATGCATATCACAGATGAAACATTTGCAACTCATGCTTAAGAAGTAAATTGTTAAAATTTAAGTAATGAAAGATTTCATTTCTTTTGAACTGTGGATCTGTTGCAAGAAAACTTTTTAAGTAATTTCTTAAGTTTAAAAGAGAAATCAGCATAAAGATCATGCTTTATGTATGTTGCATGCAACGTATACAACATATTTTTGATAGACATGCAAATTAATATGTGCTCATTTAATGAAAGTTAATTACGTTATTTCTCACTCACTCATCATCAAGAAAATAATACTTCTGAATGTTTTTATTCAAAAAGATGTGAAAATACAGTCAAGATGCAGATGATACATCTTCTTCTTCACAATGATTTCAACAAGCGATAGCATCATAATAGCGCAGTATCACAACGATTAATGAAATCAATGATGAGAAAAGTACAAAGAATGCATTGCAGACATCAATGCAATCTTAGCACAAAGATTGCATCTGAGCAATAAGATGATAAAGATGCGTGATGATTTTCAGAAAGCAAAAAGCATTTTCATAATGCATATTAAAATTGAATGCATAGATCTGAACACTTATCTGCACTTTAGAAACATTTCAGACATGAATAGCTCGTAATGCAACTGCAAATAAAGTTATCAGATGACAAAGCATGTATTCATGCATTGTTTAAACTGATTACATTTGCGATCAAAAATATTACAAAATGCTAACTTCTTGAATTATTGAATAATCATCATCATCACGAAAAGTCTTAAAGCAGTAGCGAAGATGATGATGAAAATGAAGCTTTTGAAGCAATTTAAAGTGATTAAAACACTCATTCTTTAACGTGTAATCAACATGAACAAATTTGATACATAGTCTTAAAACTCACTGTTTCAACTGCATGAAGCAGTCATATAGACTGCAAGCGATTTTCTATCTCAAAGAGTTTTGTTCACTCAATACAAATAGCATAAAGTTCTTCATAAGTCAATTTAATCAATGTCACAAAAATGTATGAATTTATTATTATTATTATCAAATGATCTTCATGTTTTTCTTTATAACTTTCTTTCAAACGATCTTCATGTTTCTCTTTATGACTCTCTATTAAAAGATAATGCAAAAAGATAATGCAAAAGTCAAAAATCGAAAAATTTTCTATATTTAATTTTTTTAATGTCAAGCTCAAGTTCTTGACGAGTCAAGTCAAATTGATTCAATTTTCAGTTGAATTAAGTCACGTCAAGTTGAAAATATGAGTAATTTGACTTGAATTAAGTTGAAAATGTAAGCAACTCAACTCAATCTTGATTTGAGTTCAAAATGTTAACTTGAAACTCAACTCAATGATCAATCTAGTTTTAAAGCTTGCTGTTTCAGAGTCTTTTGTCTCAAAGTCTTTTATCTCAAAGTTTTTTTATCTCAAAGTTTTTTATCTCAGAGTTTTTTATCTCAAAGTCTTTTGTCTCAAAGTTTTTATCTTAAAAATGATTTTATATTCAATGAACAGTCAACTTCTTTACAAAATTTTAAGCATACATGATGAAGTTTTGCAATGTATTAATGATGATTTCAACAATGATTTAAATCTTGAGTTTTTAAGCTTCAAACAGAAAATACATGCAAAGAGCTGAGCAAACAATAAAGATTTGACTTACTTCAGAGTTTTTATCATCATTTTTGTTATTTAAATCAACATGAAGAAGAAAAGATTTATAACTTATCTCACTCTGTTGAATATGTGATAAAAAGTAACTTTCATCATTCATATTAAATTTAATGTTGACAAGAAGAATCTGAATGTACATTTAATATATTGATTGTGATTGTAATTCATACATTCTTATGACATCAATTTAAACTCAACTCATGAGAAACTTTATGCTATTTATATCGAGTGAACAAAACTCTCTGAGAAAGAAAATCACTCATCATTTATATGATTGCTTCATGCAGTTGAAACAATGAGATTGACACTGTGTTATCAAGTAATGAATTTATAGCTTCTATTCAGCATGTGATGCTCAAGTAAACTCTTAATGAAAGTGTCTATGCTGTTTGATTATGACACATTATCTTTACTCTGCTCTTCATTAATAACATTTTATACAACAATGTTTTGATTCAATTCTTGATTCAAAGATGAAAGATGTTTTCTTTGCACTTGTGATGTTCATGATTGTAATGTACATAAAGCTGTGTTCTCTTACTTAATGATTATCATTCATTGAGTAGAGAAATATGTGATGAAAGAAAGATGCACATAATGAGAAGATAAAGTGTGATTGTATTAAGTAACTCTTTTCTTCTTTTGATTTGACTTATGTCATGTAGACGTTGAATGAATTGTTAGTATAAATATGCAATTGCAATCGTTCAATGTTTGACTTTAATCAATGAAAGAGAATGCATTTTGATCATTCTCTTGAGCTCTCAATTTTTCATGTGAATAAATGAATGACTTGATGTCAAGTAAAGAAGATGAGTTCAAGTCTTCTCAGTATATCAGCGTGATCAATGAGTCACTATTTCTTTGAGCACTGTAATCACGTCTTTCAATACTTGAAACAATTATTTTATCTGATATCTTTTCATCAATTACTTGATGACATTGTTGATGTGATGAAAACGTTTTGATATTAACGCAGTCAATGAGTTGCAAATTCTTCAATTACTTGTAATTACAACTTGCAAACTCTTCATTTGAGTTGTCTTTTTCACTAGTAGTATCTTCTCATCTCTTACTGACATTGACATGTCATTAATCTTCTTCATAAATTGATTGTGACTGTTAGAAAAGATGTTGTCATGTGAGTAAAAACTCTGCATGATGACTTTTCTGATCACGTAACATTCTAACATTATTCAAACTGCATCAAATTGAGATTTCTTGACTTTTCTGACTTCTATTTAAACACAGAATAGAATCAAAAGATTTGTAGTCAACATTATGTACAGATGAATCTTGTTATCAGTCACATTTAATATATTAATACAAAAGAATTCAAAGTAATAAGATTTCTATAAAGTCAGTTTCTACTGTCATGAAAACATTAATAATTTAAATAATTAGACTAAAAATAAAGAAAATTAAAAGAAAAAACTTGTGAAATTTTAAACACAATTGAATCAAGATGCTTATGAAGAAGCTTTTATATCATGATAGAATGTATAAAAATAAGAAAAATCAATGCTAAATTACTTCTATCAATCAGCATGTATCTTTAAATTCTGCTCAAATATTCAACTGATTTGCAGTCATAAATTAAAATGATGACATAATCATTAAAAAATAATTTTTAAAAAACATAATTAAAATAACTTAATTAACTGTTGCAAAGAATAAAAAAGTTGCTGCAAAGATAATGACTGAACTTTTCTTTTCTTTGAAGATTTCAACTTTTTTCAACTTTGACTTTAATTATTTGATAAATTTAATGACATTAAAAGAATTAAAACAATAGCAGAAGCAACAGTGATAAAAGCAGAATTGTAATTGTAATTGTAATTCATATGCTTTTGTGACATTAATTTAAGTTCAATTTATGAGAAAAACTATGCTATGTATATTGAATAAACAACACTTTCTGAGAGAGAAAATCACTCGTCAACTACACAGTGACTTCACGTTATCAAAATAATGAAATTGAAACAATGTATTAAATAATGAATTTATAGCTTCTATTCAGCATGTGATGCTTAAGTAAACTTTTAATGAGTATCTATGTTGTTTATTGTAACACATCGTTCTTACTTTACTCTTTATTGATAATATTCTATACAATGATGTTTCAATTTTCAACTCTTAATTATGTTATGAATATATCAAGATTGATAAGACTGAACAAGACTGAAGCTCTAATTAATTTGCATCAGGTTTGACTCAGATATGACTCAGATATGACTCAATCTCTTTTTTCTTTCCCAACATCTTTTTCTTTCATCAACACTCTTTTCTTTCATCAACATCTTGTTCATTTACATCACATTCTTTTCATGTCACAAACACATTTCTTTCAAGTTTAGCACAGTTTCTGAACATTACATAAATAAAAGCTTTTGTATCAATCTTCTTCTGTATTCTTAATATTCAGTTATAGCTATTTCTAAAGATCAAGCACTATCAATTCTGATCTTCATTGATTGTATCATCTAGACACGATTCTGACATTATATTAAGAATTTGTTAATCACATGATACTGATCTCATTACTCATTCAACATACTTGTCTAGACAGAATGAGTCTAAAGAAATTCATTTATCTGATGATCAACGATAATTGAAAGATAGAACAACACTAGAGAGTTGAATAGAATCAACGACAAGACTGTTTGAATTGCTAGACTACTTATTGCTCATTAAGTACGTAAAGTTCACTCGATTACGAGAATCATGATAAAGAATCTTCGTGAATTGCTCAAGAATCAAATCAATCGATAGATTCAATGATAAAGAATCTTCGTTGTTTGCTAGAGAATCAATCAAATCTCATCTTCTTTGTTGAAGATTGAATCTCATTTCATACGTTTTTCTTCTTCAATCATCAAGCATCATCATTCGTTCAATTCTCTTTTTCAAACAAATCTCATCATGTTTAGTCGTTTGTTTACTGAAGAGCGTTTCAAAGAATTTTGAAATCGTTTCTTTCAACACTCTGATGCTGATTCAATGAAATCATCAAGTGCTGCATCATTCATTCATGAAGATAATGAATCATTCACTGAAATGATAATAGTTCTCATGTTTTACGAAATTTGAAAGACTTGAAGTTTAGTTCTTGATGAAGAAACAGATCAACTCTACGAGTTAGATAAACAACAAGAAGACGAAATCAAAGAGTTGAAAACTAGACTTCAAGCTAAAGAAATCACTTTTTCTGATTTCATCTACTCTGAGCGTTCTAGATCTCAAAAAATATCTGATTCTTCGCTGTTTACTGATGAAAAGAATTCTACTTAAGAGAACTGATACGGAAAAATTCAGAATAAACTAAAGATCAATGTCAATCTCTTTTCTAATGAATGAGTCAAATTGAACTATATACATTCTAGATTATTCAATGACGCAGCTGAGATCATTCAAGCTAGACGTGAACGTGACTATGTCAATCTCTATAAAATCATCGATGATCTTTTGAAAGAGTTAGCTCAGTTGTTCGATGATTTGAATAAGAAAGTCAACTTTCGTAGAAAATACTACAACTTGATTCAAGAATTCAAGAAATTCTATGAATTCTATACTCAGTTTCAACGTCTATCTTTCTATCTAAACTATCACAAGAAGTAACTGATCGCTGATCTGAAAGATAAAATACACTCTCATCTTCGATTCATTTGAGTAAATCAACTAGTTCAATCTGATTCTTTAAAAGAAATTCGTTTCTATCTGATTCATTTAAATAATGATCAGCGAGTTATTCAAGAGATCAAGAACAAGATCAAACGCGTCAATGATCTTTCTAAGACTATCTTTCATAAAGCGACTGTTATCACTCAGTCAGTTGATCACTTGAAGTCTGATCAGCTAAAGTCGCGCGACGCGATTTTAACTAGCGTCAAAGAAGCAGATATTTTAGTCGAAAGCTGTTTCATATATCATAAATCAGATCATAGCTCTAAAGAGTGTCTTGATCGATCTACTAGAATCAATGCAGTGAACAATGAATATGATCGCTTTGATTTCAATTCGAATTTCGATTCAAAAAACTAGTCATCTCTTCAAAAGTCATCAAAGAAATAAAAATTATATCTTTGTGCAAACTAGACGAAATTCTATCAAAAGAAAATTACTTTGAAAAGTCGTTTCTAATTAATGCTCATCTCATCTCTCAGAATTGATCTTTCAGTCTTTGTTCTCTAATAAACAGTGATTCAGTCATCTATATGATTATACATTCTAATCTAGTCAATAAAGTATGCGAGAAACTGAAAATTCAATCTATATCACTGACAAAAGAGAAGCTAATAAGAAATTATGATGAGAAGATATCTAAGAAGATCATCACTCATAAAATTCTACTCAATCTCATCATTGAAAGTTATAAGAAATTGACTGTATCAATGCTGATAGCTGATATTGATCATCATGAAGTCATATTGAGTAAGCTCTAAATGAATAAAAACGAAATATTATTGAATATGCAAAACGACGTCATTGTTTTTTTGAATCAATTGAATACTTCTATTTCGATTTTTTCAATCTCTTTCAATTCAAAGCATTCAAGTTGATCACAATCAACTTCATCTTCTTCAATCACTCAGACTAAGATCTCTATGATGCTCAAACGACTCATTCAAGAAGAGTCATTCTCGATTTAAAGCATAAACGCAGCTTCGTTCAAAACACTGTTGAATCATTCAAAGAAGAACAAGATTGAAGTCTTTGCTCTATTCATGACGAATATCAATAGAAAAATCGCGTACAATACTCAGTGCAATTTGAACGCTTTAAACGTCTCTTCAATCAATGAAACGACTCAGAATTTGAAAGATATTAAAGCGAAGCTGTCATCAAAATATCATGAGTTTCTAGATGTTTTTGATCAAGCTCAATCAAATAAACTATTCTCTCATCACTTTTATGATCATAAAATCGAGCTCATCAGTGATTCAACGCTTTCTTGCTGTTGAGTTTATCAAATGTTTTCTGTCAAACTTCTGAAAGTAAAGAAGTACTTAAATGAGAATCTGTCGAAGAGATTCATCACTTCTAGTCAGATTCTCTATTTCTTCTTCGTTCTATTCGCTCTCAAAGCAAATGAAGATCTTCGATTCTGCGTGAACTATCAAAAGCTAAATGTCATTTTCAAAAGAAATAGATATTCTCTATCATTGATAAACGAGATCATTGATAAAATAGTAAATTGCAAGCATCTGACTAGATTGAACATCATATCAGCGTTCAACAAACTTCGAATGCATTTTGATAATGAGAATTACATCACATTTATCACTGCTTTAGAAGCATATAAATACAAGATGCTATCATTTAAACTGACTAATGAATCAATCTTCTTTCAGCAATATATGAATGACGTTCTATGAAACTTTCTAAACGACTTTTGCCAAGTCTATCTAGATGACATTCTCATCTATAGCAAAATGAGAAAGAAACATAAAAATCACGTCAAACTAGTATTGAGTTGACTACGCGAAGCTGAACTGCAGATGAATATTCGAAAGTGCAAATTCGATGTAAAAGAGACTGTCTTTCTAGAAGTCATCATATCAGAACTAAATCTTCGTATGAACTTTAGTAAAGTGACAGTCATAGTCAGCTGAATCACTTTGATCAATCTAAAAGAAATTCAAAACTTCGTGAAGTTTATTAACTTCTATCGTCGTTTTATTAAAAACTTCTCGAAGCTAGTCAAATCATTCACTCAGCTGACTAGAAAGAACACGTCTTTTGTTTGAAACAAGATCTGTGTTCAAGTCTTTGACAATTTAAAGAAACAAGTCAGCTTGATCTCAGTACTTCGTCACTTCAATCTCAAACGACAAGCTATTCTGAAGATTGATGCTTTGAACTATGTAAAAGATGAAATACTATTTTAGTACAATGACGAGAAAGTTCTTCATTCGATGATCTTCTACAGCAAAAGCATGATTCTCACTAAAATCAATTATCACATTTATGACAAGAAATTGCTAGTCATTATTTGATGCTTTGAACACTGACGACTCAAGCTGAAATGCATTGAACTACTCATTTAGATGTTCATTGATCATCAGACTTTGAAGATTTTCATGAAAAACAAACAGTTGAGTCAATGACAAGTCAACTATCTGAACATTTTATCGAAGTTCAACTTTCAGATCATCTTTAGATCAGGCAAAATGAACACTAAAGTTGATGCTCTAATCAGAATGCTTCTAGCGAACGTTTTTGAATCAGCTCAGCGTCTTGAAGATCATTTTCAGACTATTTTGACCCTTGATAGAATCGATGTTCTATTTATTGAATCGAAAGCAAATCTCTATCAATGAGAATGAATGATCAATCAAACAGATGAGCTCTGCAACAAATATAGACAAGCTATGAACGAAAACAAGCTCAAATTTCATATCACTAAACTGAAGAACTGCGAAATCATTGACAACGTTCTATTTAGAAAAGATTTACTGTGAGTTTCTGAGAACATGCACACGAAATTACTACAAGAAGTGCATGATCAATCTTCAATCTCTCATCTCGACAATAAACGAATCATTGATTTAGTTCAGCGTTTCTACTATTGATCAGATCATTAAACTACTATTCGATGATACATTCAAAACTGTCATGCTTATCAGCGAAGCAAAGTCTTTAAAAATAGCATCAATGAACTTCATCATTCTCTTTCGATTTCACAGAAACGCTGAAAAGATATAACTATGAACTTCATCATTGAACTATCTCTGTCAGAAAGCTATAACGTCATTTGCACAATCATATGTCATCTCATCAAAGAATGTCACTATGTTCTCTGTCATTGAAAAGACGATGACATCTCAGTCGAAGAAATGATTTGAATCATGCTATGAAACGTTTATTGACTGCATGATTCACTCAGTTCTATTGTTTCGAACAGAGACTTAATTCATATCAACTATGTGAAAAAGTTTTTGCAAGCGACTGAGAATCACAGCTAGTCTATTCACAGTTTATCATTCTGAGATCAACAATCAATTGAAATGAGTCAATTAAGATGTTGAACGCAAACTTAGAATCTACTGCAATTACATGCAGAACAACTGAGTCAAATGAATATCTATGATGAAATTCAGCAACAATTTCAATATCTTCTTGATCACTTCAATGATTCTCTTTTACTTCAATAAAGAATTTCATTCTTGAATGAGTTTTGATTCAGATATGACTAATGATGAAACAACTTATGAACAACTTGAAGCTAGAAAAGCAAATAATATTGTCATTCAAATAAAAGAGCTACTGAACTTCAATCATCAACAATTGAAAAAGACGAAGCTGATCATTGAAGTTCAGATCAATAAACATAAACGAGACATCATCTATGAAGTAGATGACTGAGTTTGACTATCTTTCAGAAATGTCAAGACAACGAAACTTTGCAAAGATTTGAAAGATAAACAGCTAGATCTTTATTAAATCACTGTCAAAGTGAGTATCTTCTATCATCTTCATCTATCAGTCAGCATGAAGCATCTGCATTCGATGTTCAGCTCGAAGCTACTGCGATCATATTCAGAAGACTTTCTATCAGAACAGCATTCAGAATCACTCAGATTAATCACTATTGAAGACGATAAACATTGAGAGATAAATGATATATTGAACTTCAGACGCTATTGAGATCAAATACAGTACAAAGTCAAATGAACAGATCTAGATAGAAACGACGAATGATACTATGTCAATAAAGAAAAATTCGATGACTCAGAGAAAGTTTTGAATGAATTTCATAAGCTGTATTCAAACAAATCGCGCTAAATATTAAAATAATGATCAACAAAAGCGAGTAAATGAACTACATTCATGCAAACATGAATTTTCGAAGAAAAGAGTAATGTTACGAGCATATCAAGACTGATAAGACTGAACAAGACTGAAGCTCTAATTAATTTGCATCAGGTTTGACTCAGATATGACTCAGATATGACTCAATCTCTTTTTTCTTTCTCAACATCTTTTTCTTTCATCAACACTCTTTTCTTTTATCAACATCTTGTTCATCTACATCACATTCTTCTTGTGTCACAAACACATTTCTTTCGAGTCTAGCGCAGTCTCTGAACATTACATAAATAGAAGCTTTTGTATCAATCTTTTTCTGTATTCTTAATATTCAGTTATAGCTATCTCTAAAGATCAAGCACTATCAACTCTGATCTTCATTGATTGTATCATCTAGACATAATTCTGACAAATTATGAAGATCAAAGATGATTTCTTTGCATTCATGATGCTTGTGATTATAATGTTGAAAACTATGTTCTTTTGCTTGATGATTATCATTTATCGAGCAAAGAAATATGTGATGAAAAAAAGATGTACATGATGAGAAAATAAAGTGTAATTGTATTAAATAACTTTATTCTGCTCTTAACTTATGTTATGTAAACATTGAATAAATTGTTGATATAAACATGTGATTGCAGTCGTTTGATGCTTAGCTTTGATCAATAGTAGAAAATACAATCTGCTTGAAATCACTACAATTCTGATCATTCTCATGCACTTTCAATTTTTGATGTAGATAGATGTACAACTTGTTGTTAAGTAAAGAAGATGAACTTAAGTCTTTTTAATATATCAGCGCAGTTGATGAGTCACTACTTCTTTGATCACATGTAATCATGAACTCAAGACTCATTATCTGAATCAACTATTTTATTTAGTATCTTTTCATCAATTACTGAATGACACTGTCAATGTGAATGAAGATGTTTCAGTATATTGATGCAGTCAACAAGTTCTCAATTATTCAATCACTTATAATCACAATATCAGATTCATCATCTGAATCAACTTTTCTACTAGTAGTATCTTTTCATTTCTTACTGACTTCAACATGTCATTAATCTTCTTCGTAAATTAATTGTGACTGTTAGAAAAAGTGTTATCACATAGATAAAAACTCTGCATAACAGCTTTCATGATCATGCAATGTTTTAACATCATTTAAACTGCATTAAATTGAGATTTCTTGATTCTTCTGACTTTTATTCAAATATAAAATAGAATCAAAAAATTCATAGTTAACATCATATACAGATGAATCTTGTTGTTGATTGATAAAAGCAGAAAATAAAGAAGTAAGAAAAGAAGAAGAAAATAAATAAAATTAATCAAAAAATAAAGTTGAAAAAGTTGAAAAAGTTGAATAAGCTGAAAAGATCAAACAAGCTGAGAAAATTATCTTCATTTGAATAATCATTGACTATGCAATTTAACAGTTCTGTTGAAGATGATGATTTATTGAAGTATGTTCAATGACATATTTTATAAAAGAAGTAAAGAAGAAAAATGTTCATAACTGCATACATTAAGCTGAATGCTTAAGATTATGATTTGCAAACATTGCAATTCTGAAAGAATAAGTCTGAAACTCATTGAAAAAACATGCATATACAGTCTGATATTAATATACAGTTAGCTTATGATATTAATAATAATAATAATAAATTCTTACATTCTTGTGACATCAATTAAATTAACTCATGAAAGAAATCTATGCTATGTGTGTCAAGTGAACAAAATTCTCTGAGATAGAAAATTGCTCGCTATCTATGCAACTGCTACATGCAGTCAAAACGATAAAGCTGAAACTATGTATCAAATTTGTTCATAATGATTGCATGTTAAAGAATGAGTGCTCTTGTCACTTTGAACTGCTTTAAAAGCTTCGTTTTTATCATCATTCTCACTGTTATCTTAAGACTCTTCATGATTGCAATGATGATTTGATAATTTATGAAGTCAATGTCTTGAAGCATATTTGATTGAAGATGCATTCAGTTTGAGCAATGCATTAAAATATGCTTGATGATTTGATGACTTCATTCGCAGTTGCATTGAAAGCTATTCATGCTTGAAACGTTTCTTGAGTGCAGATAAACATTTAGCTTTATGCGTTTGATTTTGATGTGAGTTGCAAAAGTGCTTTCAATCTTCTAAAAATCATCACACATTCTTATTAATCTCTTGAATAAATGAGATCTTTAAGCGAAAGTTATGTTAATGTTTGCAATGCGTTTTTTGTAGTTTTCTTATTTAAAATCTTATTGACTCTTGTGAAACTATGTAATTGCATGTTCATTCATTGAGATTAACGTTGAAGAATTGAGTCATTTGCATTTAAACTGTATCTTTGCTTCTTTGTGAATTGAAACATTCAGAAACATCATTTTTTTAAAAGTTGAAGAGTGAAAGATGAACTGATTAGTTTTTATCAGATGAGCATGTATAATCTTGCATGCTCATTGAGTTTCTTGCATTCTGTCGTTGACTTAACTGTGTAATGTAGTCTGATTCTGTAACTTGTTTAGATGAACATGAAGTGAAAGCATATATATTTCAACTTTCAGCGTTTCAATGTTTACTTTTTGAAAGATGTCTATTACATGATGCAATGCTTGATTTTGAAAAGCTTCTAGTTGTCATTCTGTGCTTGACAATTTTTCTTCTTTATCATGTTGATGTCATATTAATGCTTCAAACATTATTCTTGATCTCACTACTGCTGAGTATATTTGTCTCATCTTTGTGAATGTAGTTTCTTAAGTGAAGGTCTCAAGTTGACTAAGCATCAGCATTTTAATGAAGATGCAAATTTCATTATAGTTTCATGTTCAGTTGAACTTCAAGAACTTGTACATTTAACTTTGACTTTATTATTGAGTTTTTAATACATAGATTGATCATCATGTTGAATCTTTTCTTTTATATGAAATGTGTAAGTTCATACTTCTCTGAAGTGAATGTGATGTCATGTGTTTGAGCTTACGTTGTACAGACATTATATGTTCTACTTAATGTTTTGCAGATTGATTCTGTGAATTTATCATAGATCAGAATATTGATATCATTTACAAAGTCAAGTACTTCGATTTTGATTTTAATGCTTTGCACTTTTCAATTAAACTTACGTTGAAGAATAAAAAAAGAATCAATGAGATGAGAAATCTTTGTGATATGTCAGCATTTACTCATTGCATTACGCTGATTTATTCATTGAATGTCAGTGATGACTCTCTATCTTTCAGAAAGCTACAAGTTCAGTTAACTATGTAGTTGAATGTTCTTCTCATTCTCAGAGTATGCAGAAGTCTAATGTGTAAAACATGATTAAATGCTTTAATGATGTTTAAACTAAGCATGAAGATCACATACTTAATTTTGCAGTCTCATACTGCATGTACTTGATTTACTAGATCGACAACGAGATTTATTTGTACAAGATGCTGACTACAAATCTTCTGCAAGCTATGCTTGTCAGAAGAGCTGAACAATCTCATTAACATCGACAAAGCAGTAACAACGCTTTACTCACGCGTTAAGCTCACACACAGTCAAAAAGCGAAGCAATAACAACGTGATCATCGACACATTGAAGCTCGCATATACACAGAATGACAGCAACATCTTTGCATACATGTTGCAGCTTATATACAACATATATACATATATTGCGAAGGCACGACTCAGCTTTTGTGCACATACAGACAGATGTGATGCAGTAAATCGATTGATTTTTCGCATTTTCAGACCGATTTACATGCAGCGCAATCACACACAGAGCAGTAACAGCGCTTTATTCACATGTTGAGCTCATATATGATATATATACATATATTACGAAGACATGATTCAGCTTTTGCACATCTACACGTCTGCATGATGCAGTAAATTGATCGATTTTTTGCTTTATCAGATCGATTTACATGCATCGCAAGCACATACACTGCAAAGACATGACACAGTCTTTGCTCATATACACAGAATGACAGCAACGTTTCTGCGCATATGCTGCAACTAATATATGACATTCACACAGTCATTGCAAAGACACGACTCAGCTTTTGCATACATACACATCTGTGCAACGCAGTAAATTGATCGATTTCGATTTTCTGATCGATTTACATACGTCGCAAATACATAGATCAAAACTCATTTAATTCGTTCAGCTGAATGATCATACAGCGAACTTGAAAGCTCACGTCGAAGTGATCAACTTTCATCTACATAAATCAAAGCTCATCTAGTTTGCTCAACTAGATGATCAAACAGTGAACGAAAGCTCACGTCGAAGTGATCAACTTTCACAATACATTGATCGCTCATCTAGCTCGCTCAGCTAAATGATCAAACAGCAAATTTGAAAGCTCACGTCAAAGTGATCAGCTTTCATAATTTCGATTTATTTATATAATTATATGATTATATAAACATGTCACACGCTCGTATGCACACTTTAATGATCTGACTGCTCAATGAAAAGATATATAGCAGCGATTATGACTAGATTACATGTAATTTAGCATACACACAGCGCTTCAGTGCTACTATTTAGATAAATAGCATCGTGTTTCATAGTCTTAGACTGCATAAGCACGTAAAACTTGAAGAAATAAAATTAAAAAAATGTTACTACAACATGAGTAACTCATGAGTCTCATTAAGTTTAACACAAGCAAACTCAAGAGTTTCATTAATATCATTCAACAGATGTTCAGACACAGACATTTTATATGTAAATGATACGCTGATGAGAAGACTTTGTTAAGAGAAGAGAAACACAAGCGAGTTAGTAAAGAATGATTGAACTACACTGTCTGATTAGAAGTGTAACATACAAACATTTTTGCAAAACATGATTGATCTGCATGAGAGAAATCTTTACAAATAACATGAAACAGATGAGTTGCATACTTTACAAGCGAAGCGAGCGTCTGCAAAGTGTGATATACAATGACAACAACTGTCGATCTTGAGAATCTTATTTCTTCACTGAGTTCTGACTCTTGAATGTCTTGATGATAAAGTCAATCTCTAGTCAAAGACATCATTTGTATAGCTTGAGAGAACAGTAGCACATGTCAATGTGATTAAAGAAGAAATTGACTGCAATACACATGTGTATTGCAGATGAAACGTCTGCAACTCATGCTTAAGAAGTAAATTGTTGAAATTTGAGCAGTGAAAGATCTCATTCGTCTTGAACTGTGAATTTGTCGCGAGAAAACTCTTTGAGTAATTTCTCGAGCCTAAGAGAAAAATCAGCATAGAGATCGTGTTCTATGTATGTTGCATGCAACGTATACAACATATTTTCGGTAGAAAAATCGATAGACTAACGTTTTCAATCTTTATTCAGTTGAAAATGAGACACGACTATTTCAAGAGCTATTTGCATCGATTATCAGAGAATAATTCAAACAAATGCTATGAAATATGCAATGCAAGTTAAACGTCAGAGCATTTACTACTAAATTGCAAGCATTATAAATCAGAGCAGATAAAGCTTAAGAAAAAGACTCAGCTCAAAAACACAAATATCATATTGATGCTGTTCATCATCAAAATCGAAAGAATTGCAACACTAGAGTATTTGAAAAATACTTGAATTACGACGAGAAAATGACTATTAGAAACGAAAGAGTAGAACGCGAAGAGTGCAAAGAAATAAAGAAAAACGAAAGTACAATTGCAAGAGTTTGAGCAAGAGTGCTTGTATATACAAACTATTGATATGATTGATCAATGAAAAGATATAAAGCAACGACTTTGATCAGATTACATGTAACGTAGCATACATACAACGTCTAGACAGTGTCATAGTCATAGACTGCATGCACTTAATGAAGAAATTAAAAAAAAAACAGCGTCTAGACAGTGTCATAGTCATAGACTGCATGCACTTAATGAAGAAGAGAAAAAAATGAATGTCAGATATTTCAGAAACAACATTGTGATCATGTTTATTTCTGAGCTGACTCAAGAGCTGATCAGCGTAGCACTCATGTTTACAACAAATGTTTTCAATGAACTTGTTATTTTATCACTGTGAGTTGATATTAAAAGCTGTGAGAATGAAATACAAAATAGCAAAAATAATAAAGCAGTCAAAAAGATCTCATTATTTTGTTTTTGCTTCTCAACTCGTTGAAGTTCTTCTTTCTTTCTTTTGTAATTGTTACAACTGATCAAGATGCTTTTCTTTTTTCTTCTTTTATTTAATGAATAACGCTTGATCTTATGCTTTTGCTGAAACATGATTCACTGCTGAAACTGATGTCATTTCTTGTACTTCTGTTTACATTACTTCAAATTCATTCTTTAATTCTTGCTTTTGCTGTTTGTTTCTTGCAAGTCTTGATTGACAATGAGATTTATCTATACAAAATGCTGATTATGAATCTTCTGCAAGCTATGCTTGTCAGAAAAGCTGAACAATCTCATTGACAGAGCAGTAACAGCGCAATATGCGCATGTTACGCTCACATACACAGATTGAGCATTGCATTGCGATACTCACAAACAACAAGATCATGTGATCAAACAGTGAATGAAAGCTCATGTCAAAGTGATCAACTTTCACAATATACAGATTGAGCATTGCATCATGATGCTCACAAACAACTCAAAGCTCATCTAGTCTGCTCAACTAAATGATCAAACAGTGAACGAAAGCTTACGTTGAAGTGATCAACTTTCACAATACATTGATCGCTCATTTAACTCGCTCAGTTAAATGATCAAACAGCAAATTCGAAAGCTTACGTCAAAGTGATCAGCTTTCACAATACACAGATCAAGCATTGCATCGCGATGCTCACAAACATCTTAAAGCTCATTTAGTCTGCTTAACTAAATGATCAAACAGCGAACGAAAGCTTACGTTGAAGTGATCAGCTTTTACACACAGATCAAAGCTCATTTAATCTGCTTAACTAATTGATCAAACAATGAATGAAAGCTTACATCAAAGTGATCAACTTTCACAATACACAGATTAAGCATTGCATCGCGATGCTCACAAACATCTTAAAGCTCATTTAGTCTGCTTAACTAAATGATCAAACAGCGAACGAAAGCTTACGTTGAAGTGATCAGCTTTCACAACACATTGATCGCTCATTTAGCTCACTCAGCTAAATGATCAAACAGCAAATTTAAAAGCTCACGTTGAAGTGATCAGCTTTTACACACAGATCAAAGCTCATTTAGCTTGCTTGACTAAATGATCAAACAGTGAATGAAAGCTTACGTTAAAGTGATCAGCTTTCACAATACCTCAATTGATCATTTAATCTTTTCATCTAAATGATCAAACAGCAAACTTGAAAGCTTACGTTGAAGTGATCAACTTTCATAATACATTAATCAATCATTTAGTCTCTTTATCTAGATGAGCAAACAGCAAATTTGAAAGCTTACGTTGAAGTAATCAACTTTTATAATACATCAATCGATCATTTAATCTTCTCATTTAGATAATTAAACAGCAAACTCAAAAGCTTACGTTGAAGTGATCAACTTTCATACACAGATCAAAGCTCATTTAGCTTACTCAACTAAATGATCAAACAGTAAATGAAAGTTTACGTCAAAGTAATCAGCTTTCACAATTTTGATTTGTTGATATGATCACTTAATTATATAAACAAATTGCATGCTCATAGGCATACATAAACAATCTGACTGAGCAATGAGAAGATATACTGCAATGACTAAAGCTAGAATACATGTAATTTAGCTTATACATAGCGCTTCAGTGTGACTATTTAGATAGATAGCATCGTGTTTCATAGTCATAAACTGCATAAGCACGTAAAACTTGAAGAAGAAAAAAAAATCTTGCAAGTCTTGAAATCAGATGAATTCTTCTTCTGATCAGAGCATCTCTTCTGAGTATTAATCATTCGCGAAAGTTAGTTTCTCTCTTCTTCACTGCTGCATCTTCGCTCAAAGAGAAACAGTTTTCATCAGCTGAAGATATATATCTCTTCTAGTTTCAACTGTGAAAACTCTGTGACTTGAATAACTTTCATCAATATTTCTAAGCGAAATGAAGTTGCTATATCAATTTTTCGTATTTCAGAGTCAAATTGATTCTTACTTCAAATCTTTCATAAATTCTCTGATCATTATAAAGATGTCGTGTCACTCTTTGCTGTTCAGTCAACTGTTCTACTCAAAGTATTATAAAAATGATATTTTCGCGTTAAGCTTCAATGTTAAGAAATAGAGTACAAATGCAATATAAAAAGTTGTATCAAAGTAACAAAGAAAGCAAACAATGAACATATGTCATGATCATGTTAGTAAAAAGATACTGTAAAACGTGTATGTTTCTCATCTTTATTTACAAGTTGCAATGACATTTATATGTACACTCAAGAAACGTTTCTTAACTCTTTTATCATTAACTCAGATCTTGATCTCTTTTCTCTTACTAACTATCTCATGAAAATTATGCAAGCAGTTTCATGATAACATTAACATGCATTACTGTTTTCTTAAGCTATACAAATGATGTCTTTGACTAGAAATTGATTTTATCATCAAGACATTCAAGAATCAAAGCTCAGTAAAGAAATGAGATTCTCAAGATCAACAGTTGTCATCATTGTATATCACATCTTGCAAACATTTACTTTGCTTGTAAAGTGTGCAATTCATCTGTTTCATGTTATTTGTAGAGATTTTTCTCATGCAGATTGATTGTATCTTGCAAAGATGTTCATATACTACACTTTTAATCAGACAACATAGTTCAATCATTCTTTATTAATTTGCTTATGTCTCTCTTTTCTTAATGAAGTCTTCTCATCAGCGTATCATTTACATATAGAATGTCTGCGTCTGAATATTTGTTAAACGATATTAATGAGACTTTTGAGTTTGCTCATATCAAACTTAACGAGACTCATAAGTTGCTTATGTCATAGTAATAAACATGCAGTCTTAACAAGATCTATATGTAGTTAGCATGTAAATTTAAAGAATGTTCATGATTCAAGTTCTTTCTGTTTATCAAAAATATGTTGTATACGTTGCATGCAACATACATAAGACATGATCTTTATGCTGATTTCTTCTTAAACTTAAAAGATTACTTAAAGAGAATTTCTTAAGACAGATTCACAGTTCAAGATAAATGAGATCTTTCACTGCTCAAATTTTAACAGTTTACTTCTTAAGCATGAATTGCAAACATTTCATCTATGATACATATGTATATTGCAAAAAGGCAACTTAGCATACATACAGCGACAGCGACCTATCGAAGCATATAATATATCAAATCGATCGGCAAGTTATAGAGCACAATCGTACGATCAAAACAAGCCCTCATTCGACTCAATAGCTTCACAGGTGACTGCGTCGCAAGTCAAAAAATCGAAAATCGAAATTTTCCGCGCTCACGCAGGCCAAAATCGACGGCGAAACGAGAGTTCATCAACGCAGAAGGAAGAATCATCAATTCAGACAGTAATTTGATTGATAAATCGAAGAGCAAACTCACATGAAAAGAACAAGTCATCAATCGACTTCAGAACAGCACAGAAGACTGCGTACTGACGCAAAAATCGAAATCGAACTCTTTTGCATTCGAAGGTCGCACAGAAAACAACGTTGTTTCAGAGAAGTACAGCGTTTCTTATCAAATCACTATCTGTTTTACCTTTTCTTGATGCGCAAGACAATAAGTCGAGGTCAGTCGTTACTATTCTGAGCGAGATAACGCGACTACTTCGATACACGAAATATAAAGCAATTGCGTCAAGCATTTTCTATCAAAAAGAGTAATCTAGATTCTTGCAGACTAGATTTATATCATTTTCGTCTGGCATAAGTCAATAATAGAAGACGATCTATGACAGATTTCGGGATAGAAATTGAGAAATCTCTACACTAGAGTTACTGTCTACGTGAAACACTCTGAATAAGAGGTTAAAGAGATATTTAAGTGATGTCAAGTGAATTTTCTAGAAGTTCGAAGCTTGAAACTCGGAAAAACCCTCTATGAAAAGAAATATAAAGAGTCGCGTTATGCGCTCTTTCTCGCCCCGTTTCGCGAATAGTAACGCGAAACTCAGCAGAAGCAATAGCTCAGCGTCAGAATTCAAAACATCGACGATAGAAATCAAAAAGTCAACGTTAGAGATTGAAATAGATTTATGAAACGAACTCAGCATAAGTTCGTCAACAAGCAAACAATTGCAAAACGACATTGTCGATTTATTTCGCAGTCAACAAAAATCGCTCACATCAGCAAATAGAAAAACGCAATACATGTTTAGTTCATTCGATGCATTGATGCTAAATTCACATGCAAATGCGCACAACGACAAGAATACAACCAATTTGCGAAATGCGAATTCGCAGCAAAAAGAGCAAACATGAGCGATTGTGAAATTCAAAGAAATGAAAAAGCGAAAAGCAATGAAAAGTTCGCAAAAAGAAGCTAGCATCGAAGCTAGTACTAGCAAGTGCTACGATGTCATCTCTAAAGAGATGCAGATAAAGAGACTGCGCGAAAGAATTGAATTCGCAGTCAATCAGCTAAGACAAGCAATATCAGAACAGAAAGAGACTATAAGTCATAGCTTAATCTACATTCGAAGAGCATGCAACGAAAGCATAGAAAACCCGATTCAGAAGCAAATTGATCGACTTCAAAGTCAAACAAACAACAAACTGAAGATCATTCTACAATTGATTCAACAAAATGCTGAAAACATCAAAAAGAGAATCAACGCAAAGCAAATGACAGAGAATTCGCAAACCTTGCAGAAGACGCAGATTTCGCAAACGTCGCAAGTCATGCAAAATTCGCAAAAATCAACGCAGAAGCTCACATATGTGCAAAAAGCAGCTTAAGTCACAAGCGCAAATGCAAATGCAAACACAAATGCAAATGCAAATGCAAATGCAAATGCGAATGCGAATGCAAATGCAGGCGAATGAAATCTGATTATCAAGAAATCCTCGCCAAAATCACAAGAAATATCGTATCGCGAAAGAAGACTCATTGTCAATCTCAAAAATGAGAACTGAACTTTAAAGACGATGAAAATGCGAGATTCGATGAACAACACATTGAAAAAGGCGAAAATCGATCTAATAGTCATCACGATAGCCAAAACGCAAAAGGAAAACAACATTGTTCTGACAGTCTCGAGAAAATACATCGCAGAAGTCTTACTAGCGCAAAGAGCAATATGAGAGCATGTTTTTGATGTTAAAAGCATTAAGAAAGACGAGAAATGACACAAAATAGTCATACACAGTCTGAAAACCGAAATCTTCAATACGAAAACTGAAATGAAAAATTTAAAAACTGAGTTAAAGTCGTACAATCTCGAATTGAAACTAATAATCAATTCTATATGATTATCAAAGAGCGAAAACCGATTACGAAACAGACATGCATTGATGATCTTAGCATTTAGAATCGAAGCAGAAGCACAAAGACATCTGAAAAAACGACTCTTAGCTGCGAGATCAACATATCAAACAGTCGAATATCGAGACTATTAATCAAATGATCAATGTCAAAAATGTCAAACCTTCGAGCATTTACAGAACAAATGTAACAGATCATCAAGATGCTTGTACTGCAAGCGAAATCATTAGATCTGAAAGCATAAATGTCAATTACCTACGTGCAAAGACAAGCAATCATGCAATCACATGATTTCTAGATGCTGCAACTGTCGAAATGCACACTTTGCAAACAGCGCAATGTGCAAAACATATCAGACAGCTTAGTTTATTAGCTCACAAAAAGATCAACTAGTCACGAAATTGTAATGAGTATTGCATTTAAAATGTCACAAAACAACGCAAATGACGAAAGCTTTGCAAACACGTCGAATATTCGAATTCTACAGCACAATTACGTAAGATCAACGTAAATTATGCATGCATGCATGAAATTTGCGAAAAACAAGACAGATATTGTTATACTACAAGAATCATGAATGAGAGATGAGAATATAACAATTTCGCATTCGTCGTTTATCTGCATTAAATCAAATGTTCAGAATACTCGTGTCAGAGTACTGATATTTGTTACGAAAAACGCAAAGAAATTTACATGCACATCAAGATCAGACATAGTCAATAGCGAAGATATGCAAGCGATATCAATAGCGAACAATAAAATTCAGAGAGAAATCTTATTGTTCAATATTTACAACGAAAAGTCACAAAACGCAGATGACGAGCAATTATACACGATTGAGCGAGAATTAGCAAAAGTTATGCTAAATTCTAAGCAAAATTTTTTTTTTTTATTTCTTCAAGTTTTACGTGCTTATGCAGCCTAAGACTATGAAACACGATGCTATCTACCTAAATAGTAGCACTGAAGCGCTGTGTGTATGCTAAATTACATGTAATCTAGTCATAATCGCTGCTGTATATCTTTTCATTGAGCAGTCAGATTGTTAGAGTGCGCATACGAGCGTGCGACATGTTTATATAATCAAGTAATCATATAAACAAATCGAAATTGTGAAAGCTGATTACTTCGACGTGAGCTTTCGAATTTGCTGTTTGATCATCTAGCTGAGCGAGCTAGATGAACGATCAATGTGTTGTGAAAGTTGATCACTTCGACGTGAGCTTTCGTTCGCTGTTTGATCATCTAGTTGAGCAGACTAGATGAGCTTTGATCTATGTAGATAAAAGCTGATCACTTTGACGTAAGCTTTCGAGTTCGCTGTATGATCACTCAGCTGAACGAACTAGATGAACTTTGATCTATGTATTTGCGACGCATGTAAATCGATCAGAAAATCGAAATCGATCGATTTACTGCGTTGCACAGATGTGTATGTGCGCAAAAGCTGAGTCGTGCCTTCACAGTGACTGTGTGAATGTCGTATATTAGTTGCAGCGCGTGCGCAAAGACGTTGCTGTCGTTCTGTGTATATGAGCAAAGACTGTGTCATGTCTTTGCAGTGTATATGTTTGCGATGCATGTAAATCGACCTGATAATGCGAAAAATCGATCGATTTACTGCATCACATGAGCATGTAGATGCGCAAAAGCTGAGTTCTGCCTTCGCAATGTATGTGTGTGTGATGTATATGAGTTGCAGCGCGTGCGCAAAGACGTTGCTGTCGTTCTGTGTATATGAGCAAAGACTATGTCATGTTTTTGCAATGTATGTGATTGCGATGCATGTAAATCGATCTGATAAAGCAAAAAATCGATCGATTTACTGCATCACGCAGACGTGTAGATGTGCAAAAGCTGAATCGTGTCTTTGCAGTATATGTGTATATGTCGTATATGAGTTCAACGTGTGAATAAAGCGCTGTTACTGCTCTGTGTGTGATTGCGCTGCATGTAAATCGGTCTGAAAATGCGAAAAACCGATCGATTTACTGCATCACGTCTGTCTGTATTTGCGCAAAAGCTGAATCGTGCCTTCGCAATATATGTGTATATGTTGTATATGAACTGCAGCATTTATGCAAAGATGTTGCTGTCATTCTGTGTATGTGCAAGCTTCAACGTGCTGATGATCGCGTTGTTATTGCTTCGCTTTTCGACTGTGTGTGAGCTCAACGCGTGAGTAAAGCGCTGTTACTGCTCTGTTGATGTTGATGAGATTGTTCAGCTCTTCTGACAAGCATAGCTTGCAGAAGATTTGTAGTCAGCATCTCATACAAATAAATCTCGTTGTTGATCTACGCACTACAATAGACATGAGCAATCAGAAAAAAGTCATTGAAAGATTGATAAAAGATAACGTGAAACTTCATGAAGATTTGAAAGTTCTAAGAATAGTCTGACTCAAGAAGATAGCAGATAGTAAAAAGACTCATTCATCGCTCATTGTAAAGATTACGATTGAAGCGATGACAAATTAATTAATGAACGTAAGCATGTTAAACTTGTATTAAGAATGTGCATGCAAACTATTTAAAAAGAATTGTTGCATCACACAGTGCTTCAGATGTCATGAATTTGATCATATGACTAAGTTCTGCAGAAAGAATCAGCGCTGCGAAAAGTGCGCAGACAAGCATCACATCAAGAAGTGCATAATTGTTAGAGACCAGCATAGAGCGAGTCATATGAGTGTAATGTAACGAGTATATAAATGCTAAGGAAGGAAAGTATCTAGAAGAGAAGGGTCGGCTATCTATATGACTCAGGAGAACATAAGCTAACCCTGAATAGGGTTGGCTTCGGAACAAGCCTATGCCCTAGCGACGAGCGATCGGCGATAGCTCTCAGGATAGCCATCAACATAGCCATCAACATAGTCATCAACATAGCTATCAACGAAGGTGCGTAGCTAGAATCATAACAATAATGTCTTTGAATAAAAAACGTTGCATCAACTGCAATAAAAATCACGAACTCTGAAGATGCATCTGTCTCAAGTGATGACAGCAGATGAAACAAGCGTTTGAAATCTATAGAAACAGATCATTCAGATATTCTGAAATGTCTAAATACAATTGCACACTCTTCTTGCTGTTTCTGAACTCTTTAGATTCAATGAACTTCTTGAACTCAGCAACAATCATGTTGAAAACACGCAGTTGAATCGCTGATGAATCAGCTTGACAGATAGTAGAAATCAAGAAAAGACGAGTCAATCTTTTCTCTTACGTGAGTAGTGACTCAGACGAGATGACATTTGAGCAGATTCAGAAACGTTCAATCAGAAAGTGAGAAAAATTCTCGATGATCGAAAGCATACAAAGAGTCTTCTCATTGCAGAGTCAACAACAGCTACGAATAACTCTATAATAAAACAATCTTTTCTACGAATTCTATAGTACAACATCAGAAAGTCATTAAGAATTCAAGAATTATTTCTAATTGACAGAGAAGTTCACGAATTTGACATAGTAGCTATACAGAAGCAAGATCACAACAACAATGATTCACAATTATTTAGTTCAGCACACAACTTCTTTCATCTAGTGAAAAACTCGTCATCTCAATCAAGAACATGCATATACATTAACAAATGTCTAAGATTCAATCAATGAATAGTAGAAACAGCTGAGTCAAACATTTGCTTAATCAGAATATTAACTCGCAACGTAGACAACAAAACGCAGACGCTAAAACTTCTAAACGTCTACAACTCATGCTCACTGTTTACTACATTTACAGAGAAATCTTCAATCATTTCTCGTTTGAATGAACTACTCAAGAATGATTGCAAACAACTGATTATAAAAGATTTCAATCTACATCATTCTCACTGAGAGAGATGAAGATGCTTCACTCATTATACGATGACTGATACTTTATTAAACATTATTACAAATGTAAGACTGAAATTATTGCTGAAATCAGACACTATTACTCGCGAAGCTTACAATCAATTTACGACGATTGATTTAGTCTTTAACAGCGAGAAAATACAGTTCATGATACACAAGTGCAAGATATGAATCAATCTGCATCAGAGATTGAATCATCTTTCAATCGTTACAGAATTATGTTTATAAACAATCTCAGTGCAACTCTTGACTTGATGACTTTGAAAGAAAATGAATACAGAAGCATTGAGTGCTTATTTGCGAATACATCTATCTTTGAAACACTCTTTAGATAACAAGACTATGATGAATGACAGAATGTGTAAGATTATCAGAGTGCTACAAAAGATCATCGAGAAATTTATTTTCTTGACAAAGTCATTAAATTGAACAAGAGACTTTTGAAATCAAAGCTGCTTCGAAGTAGTAATGAAATCAAGATGACTGCGAATCATATGAAAAATACAAGACACATTAGAAGCGTGAAATGAATATCTGAAGCACAATGATTATAAAAACAAGATCATTCGACAAATGAAATGCACACACTTCAGATCACAAATGCATAAGCTGAGCGAAGCACTCAAATTGATATGATGCTTTGCAAAATGAGCTAGAATCGAAAGTCAGCTATCTAAAAAACTTTCTCAGTTTTCATCACTGAAGCGAAGCGACATCGATCATATGACAACGACGTTGGAGAAAAAAATCAAGATACTGCGAAGAAAGTTCTTTTTCTCATCTTCTCAAGCGAATGTCAGCAACATCGCAGAATCATTCATATTTCTGACAGTCTCATTCAATTTACACATCATAAAAGATGAAATGAAGCAGACAATCAGATGAGTAAAAGCAGACAAAGCGTTAAGCGCTTCAAATATTTCAAACAGAGCGCTTCAAGCGAGTCTTGCAGAACTGATCTCAGTACTAATGAGTTTATTCAATGCATGCATAATACACAAGTATCATTTAAAGCAGTTCAAAAAGACTTAAACAATAGTACTACATAAATTGAAGAAAAGTGATTATATTGATTCAAAGACGTATCGACTCATTTTTTTACTTGATATCATGAGCAAAGCGCTGAAGTTGATCATGATCAAAAGACTGAGTGACATAATTGAGACTCATTGCATGCTATTAAATGCTCAAATGAGAGCGAGACATAAGTGATTTGTGATCTCAACGTTAAATCTACAAATAGATCAAGTTCACACAATGTGAGACTGTGAAATCAAATATGTGATTTTCATGCTAAGCTTAAACATCATTGAAGCGTTTAATCAAGTCTCACACGTCAGACTTCTGCATACGCTGAAAATGAAAAGAACATAAAGCTACATAATCAAATGAACACGCAGCTTTCTAAAGAATTGAAAGACGTCGCTAATATTCAATGAACAAACGAGTGATATACGCGAGATAAACGCAGACATATTGCAGAGATTTCTCATTTCATTGATTCTCTTTCTATTCTTCAACGCAAGTTTAATCAAAAAATGCAAAGCATTGAGAATTAAAATTGAAGTGCTTGACTTTGTAAATAATATTAACATTCTAGTCTACAACAGATTCATTGAAGAAATTTGCAGAATACTGAGCAAAGCACATGATGTCTGCGCGAAATGAGCTTGCACTCATGACACAACGTTCGCATTAGAAAAGTATAAGCTTACGCATTTCACTAGAAAATTAAAGAAATTCGACATGATGATTAACATACAAATAGAAAACTCAGTTATCAAATTGAAATCAGACGTATGGGTTCTAAAGATGCAAGTTCAACTGAACATGAAACTGCAATGAGACGCGCATCTTTGACAAATAAAGACGAATCACGTTACAAGAATGCTGACACTTAATTGTTTTAAAGTCTTCATATGAGAAGTTATCTTCACAAAAGCGAGACAAGTATACTCAGCAGTAGTGAGATCAGAAATCACATTCAAAGCGTCAATCTGACATTAGCGTGACAAGAAAGATAAACTATTGAGTAAAGAATGCAGACTAGAAACACTTTAGAATTAGACTCTGCATCACGTAGCAGAAGTGTTCAAAAGAGTAAACATTGAAACTTTAGAAATAGAAACATACATGAGTTTGCTACATGTTCATCTGAACATGCTACAGAACAAGATCACGCTACACAGTTAAGTCAATGATTGAACGCAAAAGATTAAACAAGCATGCGAACTAATACGCGCTCGTTTGACGAAAGTTAATCATGTCATTTCTTGCTTACTCATCATCAAGAAAATAGTACTTCTGAATGTCTTAATTCAAGAAGATGCGAAGATACAGTTGAGATGCAGACGATGCACTTTCTTCGTCACAATAATTTCAACAAGCAATAACATTGCAATAACGCAGTATCACAAAGATCAATGAAATCAACGATGAAAAAAGTACAGAGAACGCGTCACAAACATCAACATAATTTCAGCACAAAGATTGCATCTGAGCAATAAAATGATAAAGATGCGTGATGATTTTCAGAAAGCAGAAAGCATTCTTGCAATGCACATCAGAACTGAACGCATAGATCTGAATGTTTATCTGCACTTTAGAAATGTTTCAAACATGAATAGCTTACGATGCAACTGCGAATGAAGTCATCAGATGACGAAACATGTACTCATGCATTGTTCAAACTGATTGCATCTGCGATCAAGAATGCTACAAGATGCTGACTTCTTAAATTATTGAATCAACAACGAGATTTATCTGTATGAAATGCTGACTACGAATCTTCTGCAAGCTATGCTTGTCAGAAGAGCTGAACAATCTCATCAACATTGACAGAGCAGTAACAGCGCTTTACTCACGCGTTGAGCTTACACACAGTCGAAAAGCGAAGCAATGACAACGCGATCATCAGCGCGTTGAAGCTTGCACATACACAGAATGACAGCAACGTCTTTGCATACATGCTGCAACTCATATATGACATATACACATATTTTTTTTATTTCTTCAAGTTTTACATGCTTATGCAGTTTAAGACTATGAAACATGATGCTATCTACTTAAATAGTAGCACTGAAGCGCTGTGTATATGCTAAATTACATGTAATTTAGTCATAATTACTGCTGTATATCTTTTTATTGAGCAGTCAGATCATTAGAGTGCGCATACAAGCATGCAACATGTTTATATAATTAAGTAATCATATAAACAAATTGAAATTATGAAAGCTGATCACTTTGACGTGAGCTTTTGAATTTGCTGTTTGATCATTTAGCTAAGCGAGCTAAATGAGCGATTGATGTATTGTGAAAGTTGATCACTTTGACGTAAGCTTTCGTTCACTGTTTGATCATCTAGTTGAGCAGACTAGATTAGCTTTGATTTATGTAGATGAAAGCTGATCACTTCAACGTAAGTTTTTAAGTTCGCTGTATGATCACTCAGCTGAATGAACTAGATGAGTTTTGATCTATGTATTTGCGACGCATGTAAATCGATCAGAAAATCGAAATCAATCAATTTACTGCGTTGCACAGATGTGTATATGTGCAAAAGCTGAGTCGTGTCTTTGCAATGACTGTCTGAATGTTGTATATTAGTTGCAACGTGTGCGCAGAGATGTTGCTGTCGTTCTGTGTATATGAGCAAAGACTGTGTTGTGTCTTCGCAGTGTATGTGATTGCGATGCATGTACATCGATCTGATAAAGCAAAAAATCGATCGATTTACTGCATCATGCAGACGTGTAGATGTGCAAAAGCTGAATCGTGCCTTCGCAGTGTATGTTTATGTGACGTATAAGCAAACTCACACGAAAAGAACAAGTTATCAATCGACTTCAGAACAGCACAAAAGACTGCGTACTGACACAAAAATCAAAATCGAACTCTTTTGCGCTCGAAGATCACACAGAAAACAACGTTGTTTCAGAGAAGTACAGCGTTTCTTATCAAATCACTATCTGTTTTACCTTTCTTGATGTGCAAGACAATAAGTTGAGATCAGTCGTTACTATTCTGAGCGAGATAACGTGACTACTTCGATACACGAAATATAAAGCAATTGCGTCAAGCATTTTCTATCAAAAAGAGTAATCTAGACTCTTGCAGACTAGATTTATACCATTTTCGCGAACAGTCAAATGACTTTGCAAAGACTAAACGCAAAGAGCAACGTCAATGCGAAGTTATTCAATGATATACAACAAAACTTGATCAATTTACGTCAGAATCAGTGTCAAATTTGCATACAGTGAATATTGAGTCGCAAGAGCATTATTGAGAACGAAAAAGCAGATCAATCGATCAAAAGCGCTGCTCAAGAACTATCAGTTATCGACAACATGAAAGCAATCATCATAAGCTTCGTCAAAAAGCAAATTTGCAAAGAGACGAAATTACAATGATTAAATGCATGAAAAAGCAGCATCAAGAAGGGAAATCAGTATTGAAAGCACATATCGAACGTGAATCTAAGTCAGAAATCACTAAAAGAGCTTAGAAAAATCGATAGATTAACGTTTTCAATCTTTATTCAGTTGAAAATGAGACACGACTATTTTAAGAGCTATTTGCATCGATTATCAGAGAATAATTCAAACAAATGCTATGAAATATGCAATGCAAGTCAAACGTCAGAGCATTTACTACTAAATTGCAAGCATTATAGATCAGAGCAGATAAAGCTTAAGAAAAAGACTCAGCTCAAAAACACAGACATTATATTGATGCTGTTCATCATCAAAATCGAAAGAATTGCAACACTAAAGTATTTGAAAAATACTCGAATTACGACGAGAAAATAACTATTAGAAATGAAAGAGTAGAACGCGAAGAATGCGAAGAAACGAAGAAAAACAAAAGTACGATTGTGAGAGTTTAAGCGAGAGCGCTTGTATGCGCAAACTATCGATGTGATTGATTAATGAAAAGATATAAAGCAGCGACTTTAATCAGATTACATGTAACTTAGCATACATACAACGTCTAGACAGTGTCATAGTCATAGACTGCATGCACTTAATGAAGAAATAAAAATAAAAAAATGAATCTTCTGCAAGCTATGCTTGTCAGAAAAGCTGAATAATCTTATCAACATCAACAGAGCAGTAACAACGCTTTACTCACGTGTTGAGCTCACACACAGTCAAAAAGCGAAGCAATGACAACGTGATCATCAGCGCGTTGAAGCTCGCACATACACAGAATGACAGCAACATCTTTGCATACATGTTGCAGCTTATATACAACATATATACATATATTGCGAAGGCACGACTCAGCTTTTGTGCACATACAGACAGATGTGATGCAGTAAATCGATTGATTTTTCGCATTTTCAGACCGATTTACATGCAGCGCAATCACACACAGAGCAGTAACAGCGCTTGAATCAGCGTTGAGCTTATATACGACATTCACATATACATTGCAAAGACATGACTCAGCTTTTGCACATCTACACGTCTGCGTGATGCAGTAAATCGATCGATTTTTTGCTTTATCAGATCGATTTACATGCATTGCAATCACATACACTGCAAAGACATGACACAGTCTTTGCTCATATACACAGAATGACAGCAACGTCTTTGCGCACGCGCTGCAACTAATATACGACATTCACACAGTCATTACGAAGGCACGACTCAGCTTTTGCGCACATACACATCTGTGTGACGCAGTAAATCAATCAATTTCGGTTTTCAGGTCGATTTACATGCAACGCAATCACACACAGAGCAGTAACAGCGCGTTATTCGCACGTTGAACTCATATACAACATATATACATATACTGCAAAGACATGATTCAGCTTTTGCACATCTACACGTCTGTGTGATGCAGTAAATCGATCGATTTTTCGCTTTATCAGATTGATGTACATGCATTGCAATCACATACACTGTGAAGACACAACACAGTCTTTGCTCATATACATAGAACGACAGCAACGTCTTTGCGCACACGCTGCAACTCATATACATCACACACATATACATTGCGAAGACACGACTCAGCTTTTGCGCATCTACACGCTTGCATGATGCAGTAAATCGATCGGTTTTTCGCATTATCAGATCGATTTACATGCATTGCAATCACATACACTGCGAAGACACAACACAGTCTTTGCTCATATACACAGAACGACAGCAACATCTCTGCGTACACGTTGCAACTAATATACAACATTCAGACAGTCATTGCAAAGACACGACTCAGCTTTTGCACATATACACATCTGTGCAACGCAGTAAATTGATTGATTTCGATTTTCTGATCGATTTACATGCGTCGCAAATACATAGATCAAAACTCATCTAGTTCATTCAGCTGAGTGATCATACAGCGAACTTGAAAGCTCACGTTGAAGTGATCAGCTTTCATAATTTCGATTTATTTATATGATTACTTAATTATATAAACATGTTGCACGCTCGTATGCGCACTTTAACGATCTGACTGCTCAATGAAAAGATATACAGCAGCAATTATGACTAGATTACATGTAATTTAGCATACACACAGCGCTTCAATGCTACTATTTAGGTAAATAGCATCGTGTTTCATAGTCTTAGACTGCATAAGCACGTAAAACTTGAAGAAAAATAAAATAAAATCAGAGCGTACTGCTCAGCAACTGTTAACTTCACGCTGAAGAATAATGAGAGTAAAATTTGTTTCTACATAAACAAGAAAATTGACAGCAACATTTAATATTCAACATGATACTTCAAAGATGTAAACATGATTATGTTACAGACATTAACAGATGACATACAGATGACTCAGAAAGCTATACACATTTACGAAGCATACAATTTGTCACTCAGAAATCACAAAGTCATTCATGAAAAAGAAAGTCTTTCAAACATTGAAAAAATGTTACATATGTCGAGAGAATGCATTCTTGTAGAAGACTTCAATCTGCATTATTTCACATGAGAAGAATCATTCTATTCAAGACAGCATTTATTGTCAAATGATTTAATTGAAATGATAATAAATATCAATGCATCACTGACATTATCTCAAGACATGATTACAAGAGATTATCAAAGATCTCAAATGACAATAGATTTGATTTTCACGACAGATGACATTATGAATCAATTAATATGATGCAAAATCAACAAAGAAATGAAAAACTTTTCAAATCATCTGTCGATACAGACAATTATAGATTTCAAAGTCTGTGAAGAGTCAGCGTGAAAATCGCGTTGCAACTGAAAGATAATGAATGAAGAGAAATTCATCAATACTTTGAAAGAACAAATGTCAAAATCATTGTTGAATCATGAGATGAAGCGTTGATGCATAAATGAGTACACTAAGTAACTGCTGAATGCATTGAAGAAGATCATCAAGATTTTCACTCTTTGAGCGAGATCACACGAAATTATCAAAGCAGAATGAACGAAGAAGTGTATAAAGATCATCAAGAGCATGCAACGAATGAGAAGAAGCTGTTGAATCATTGATGACTGAACAAAGTACATTCAAGCATGTAACAAGAAGAGCAAAATCATCAGAAAATAGAAACGCAGTGAATATTGAAAGATTATGCAGAACGTTGAACAATTCTTGAGAAAATTATTCAAAACTGCGAAATGAGTAAGAAATGCAATCGCAAACACATTAAATCAAACAACAATTTTCTCTCTGATCAAGTCAGAATGCTTTGACATCGCTATGACAGCGCAAAATAAGATGAAGAAGACTTCAAGTACTCACTCTTAATTGAGAATGATATCTTGTTGATGCATTGCAAGATTAAGAGAGTCATTTATAAAATGATGCTCAACAAGACTTCAAAACACACAGAATATACAAATAAAATAATGCGCAGACTCGTTGATGACACATCAAAACAAATACACTCTTTTTTTGAAAAATGTTTGCAGAAGAGAATACAGTCAACTCAGTTCAAGAACATGATCACAATAGTAATGCAAAAGTCAAACAAGAAGAACTACTTTAATGCAAAAATATATAAATTAATTATGTTACTCAACATGCTGAGTAAAATATTGAAGTTCATCATATTCAAATGTTTGCAAAACGTCGTAAAAGTGTGCAACTTGATATCAAATACTTAGATGAAAGTTCATAAACACAGATCAATAGATATGACTTTGTAACTGATTACAAAAAAGATACACATTATATAAAGTGATACAAGAAGAAGAGTAGTTTCACTGCTAAGTCTGAATAAGAAGAGTGCATTCAACAATGTAATGCATAGCAGACTTTTGCATGACATAAAAAAGAGAAGAGTTCTCAGACTGCTTCTCAAATTTGTGAAGAACTTTCTGAGAAATCGACGCATCACGATCATAATCGATGATTACATGATGATGAAACGCAGCGTGAACATTAATCTATCACAAGACTCTTCACTATCATTAATATTATATTTGTTTTACAATGTGAACTTGTTAAAAGCATGTGACAATATCAGATTGAAAACAAGCTTCACAAATTTTGTAAATGATATCAATATTTTAACATATGAGAAGTTCATGAAGTGCAATTGCAAAGTTCTTAGCGAAATTTATGATAGATGCGAACAGTGATCAAAAATGCATGACATCAAGTTTTCAAAGACAAAGTATAAGTTGATTCACTTTACAAAAATCTTTAAGTGATTTAATATGAATATCAATGTAAAGTTAATGAAACATCAGATTAATTCAAAATTAAATATCAGAGTTTTGAGAATTTAATTGAACTTCAAGTTGAGATGAGTGATTCACATGCATCATGTCAAAGCAAAATTAGTGATTAAACAAAAAATCATGCAGATAATCATCAAGTTTACTTGAGACTCATCAATGATAACAAGAAAGCAAATATACTTCGCGATGACATGCTCTCTGCTTAGTCACGAAGTCATCATATGATACATGTCACAAAGAGTGAAGAATCATTAAAAAGATCTGAACATCAAACTGAAATCAGTACAAAAAAGAGCATTGTGACAAATTATTAATGTTTATCATGTGATATTAACAGAGATTCTACAGATAGAAATAAACACAGTGTCGATAAATATTCATTTACAAAAGCTGATACAAAAGTTGATAATGAACATGAACTCTTGAAAATCAGATGAAGTTATTGAGATGATGATGTATTGAATTTGCAATGACTTGATATTTAAAAGAGATTGAAAATCAAAGTTGCACAAGACATCTTTGCAGCTGAAGCAAAAGTGAATGAAAGAAACATTTAAACAGATGAAGATGAAGTGAAGTCATTTTTACATGATGATCTTCTGATCAAAATCATCAAGAATAATTATAGTTACAAACAAGAAAATGTCAATAAATCAACATCATCTTGATACATTCACGTTGAAGCAAAGAATTTACTCAAATGATAACGATAGTAAAGAGAATGTTATGATGATTGCAATGAGAAATAACTAAGAGCTAAATAAAAGATTGAGAGAATTGACTTTAGTCATCACTCATCATGAAGAACTGAAAGAATTGATCGCAAAGATGAAACATCTTGCAAACGTAGTGACAGAGAATCATAAGTATCATAAAAAGATATACAAAGTATACAGTGATAGTCAGACTTTTCTGAAAACAGTGAAAGCTATGATAACAACAAAAGATCAGACACGTCTGCAATGAGTTCAGATCATGCATGAAAGCATTTAATCTTAAGAAGTCACACTGAAGTTACATTGAGTGACGAAACATGCAGAAGTACTTGAAAATGAAGCAATGAACAAAATGATTAATGATGCACATAATTTATCTTTATTGCTGACTGAATGTCAATGCACTGAAGTGATGACAAGATTGATGCTCATACAAAAACAAATCAGATAAACATGAAGAATAGTTTGAAAAGAGAAATTCAACGCAGCTCATTTTCAATATCTGACATCAAAGATGATACATCAACATCTGTAATTGCACAAGAGTCATGCAAAGTTACACAGCACATTAGTGACGCAGCTATGCATAAGAAAAATTGACTTCAATCAATTTTTACATGAGAGATGAGTATTTAATGTTGCTATGATGACGTGCAAGTGCAACAAAGATCAAATGTCAATCAAGCACATTTTATTAACATGTTTCAGATAAAAAGTAGAATGAAAAGCAATGCAATGAGAAGAGAACATCACAAACTTGAGAAAGCTCTTAGAAATCATGAGTGCAGCAATGATGATCATTTAAATGATACTCTCAATGAGCATACTGAATCAATTTCAAACTGTGATATCATCAAAGAATCAGATGAAAGAGAGAAAAAATAAAGAAGGAACAAACTCATAAAGTTCTTGCATTGAGAACAGTTATAATATAGAGCGTAGAAAAAAGCGATTTTTGATGCAAAAAGAACGTTGTGTTAACGCAACGCTCGCTACAGTATATAAAATCTTGCATAAACTCATAATGAGTGTTGAATCAAGTAAGAATATAAAAAAGAAAAAACTCTTTCATTTAAATGATAATATCTGTTATGAGTCTGCATAAAGCTGATCATATGAGTGTATTCTAACTAGAAGTTCAAAGCTAAAGAAAAAAGAAGATGAAACACGTCAAGAATCTTATACTCATAAAGGCGCGCTAGGTCACTAGCGTGTCAACATCAGCTTTATACTAGTCTATAATAGTTTAACATGATTTATGTTAGACTAACTCAGAGTAACGAGACATGCTTGCAACATTACTCTCTCTCTTCATCTAGTAATGTTCTCATTGCTGCAGTTTAATCAATCTTTCTTTCGATTTCTATCTTGACTTATTCGAATATCATTCATGAAAGTCATTTACGATCTTCTGACACTTCTCAAACTCATTTTCATTGACGTTGTATCAATGTAGATCGACGTCGTATTCTTTTCAATTGACACGATATTGTAGTCATCATTTGTAGTGTTTGAAGTTCAGAATGTTCTTCACTTTTCATTTATCTTCATCATTCATCACTATAGAATCAGACGACTCATTTCGTTGTTCTTTCAGAGAATTCTTCGAATTCAGTTGCAGCAGGTTCGAGATAAACTTCGAATGAATCTTCATTGTCAATGACAATTTCAGTCGATATGCATGTTCAATCTCGATCAGAATCTTGAAAGATTCTAGCATTTTATCGTCTAGTTTCTTTGACGATCTTGCGATCATAATGTTTCTAGAATCTAGAAACATCATGTCATCTACCTTGTAAATCATTTTCTTTCGATGCTTGTCAATCTGTTTCTTCATTGTGACTCTGACTCTTGCTAATGCTTGCTTGATCAATGCTAGTGATTATTTCATGTGTTCAAATATATTCTTTGCTTTGCTTGCTTCAATTCTAGCTCGAATGATCTCATATTCAGTTGAATTTGAATTGAAGCTCATACGAGAGTGAAAGCTCTTATTCAGAAAGAACGCTGACTGTTCAATTAATGATGAAATAGCATTGTTATCGACGAATTTAGTCATAGATAATCAGATGAATCAATCATCTTGCATATATGAGCAATAGCTTCGTAGATATCGTTTCACATTCTGATTCGCTCTTTCTGTTTGATCATTGATCTGCAAATGATAGTCTGTGAATAGTTTTATCTTGATGTCGAGTCTCAGACATAGAGACTTTCAGACAATCAATATGAGTTGTGAATCACGATCAAACACTATTAATCTTGATAGTTCATGAGTTCTGAAGACTCATATTAACAGTAGCTTGACTGTTTGTTCTGCGAAGATTTCTTCGTCATCTGATCAACACGATATATAATGTTGTTTCTTAGACAATCAATCTATGACTGTCAGAATCGCATTATTTTCATTACTTTCTGATAGATTGATAATGAAGTCTAATGATATGTTCTGTCATTGCTGCTCAAGTATAAGCAATGACTTCAGCAGTTTATTCATTCGATCTCTCGATGCTTTTGACCTACAACAAACATAACAGTTTTGAATGTAGCGTTTGATCGTCGTTCTCATCTTCGATCAGCAATATGATCGTCTCAACAAGTCTAATGTTCAATTCATGTCAGAATAATCACTGATCAAAAGATTATGTGCTTCTCTTATTAATCGAGTGATTATTGACTGAGAAACTCATAGTCTATCATCTTTTCAGAGTACTTCATCAAGTACTCTGCAGTTGTTCAGATCAATATCTTGACAGATTCTTCTGTTCTGTTTCAGAGCTGCTCAAATATTGATACATAGTTGATTCGTTCGGTTTTCGACTATAATTTGATTCTGAATAGAAATCACTTCTTCGATCAAATCTTCATTAGTCTTTGATTCTTGTTTCGACTCTGAGTCAGATTTCTGATCATCTTCTTGATCAACTTTTATTGATTGCAATTCAAACTTACTTTCTGACAATAGCATCTGATGCTGATATAGCTTTCAATCATCATTTGATTCAACTGACTTGACGTCTGACATTCTGATCAGCACGTCTGCTTTCAGATTCTGATTTTCTGACTGATATATGATCTTGAAGTTATATTCAAATAACTTCTCAGCTCATTTAGTCTGTTGTCTGATCAGTTTCTTGATGATCATGAAGTACTTCAAATTCAGATGATCAATGAAGATCTTGATTGAAATATCAGTACATTTCAATTCGAGACGTCAATGTTTCAAGCATTGAATAATAGTCAAAAGCTCTTTGTCGTAAATCTTGTAGTTGCATTCTGCAGAAATCATGTTCTTGCTATAGAAGATCATTGAATGTAAAATGTCTTCATCGTCATACTGAAACAATACTTCGTCGTTGACATAGTTCAAGAAGTTCGTTTTCAGAATAACTTCTCTGATCGAGTCAAAATGCTTCAGAACGAGAGCTGTTGTCATCTGTTGCTTTAGTTCTTCAAAGATCGTTTGATAAATCTTTGTTTATTCAAAGAAATGATCTTTTCAAGTCAGCTTTATCATGAGTTGAATGATCTTTGAGAAGTTCTTTATGAATCGTCAATAGAAATTGCAGAAGTCAATGAAGATCTGCACATAAGTCAACGATCGCAACACTTCTCAGCTTCGAATCACATTTACTTTTCAAGAGTTCATTCGTAGATCAATGATGAATATCAGTAGTTCAAGAAACGAGATTTTCTGAATCTTGAATTCACACTTGTCTATGTTTATCTGTAGATCAACTTCACGAAGCTTGTTTAGCACTTCTTTCACATGAGTTCTATGTTCTTTCAATGTCTTACTGTAGATGAGAATATCATTCAAGTATGTTTGACAGAATTTATGCAGACATTCAAACAACACATCGTTTATATAGTGCTAAAAAGATGCAGATTCATTAGTTAATTCAAAGAGCATTACTCTATACTTGTAGACATCGAAGAAAGTAACAAAACTAGTTAAATTCTCGCTTTCTGAACTCATGCGCAGTTTATTGAACGCGATGATTATGTCAAGTCAAGTCAGATACTTACTGTCTTGAATTCAAGCTAGTACTTCGTTTATCAAGAGTGTTGAATAACGATCTCTTTTGATCAGAGCATTCAGTTTTCAATAGTTCATGCAAAAGCGAAGACTATCATCTTTCTTTTCGACAAATAGTATTGATGAAGCAAAAGAAACTTTGCTGAGTGTGATGAACTTCTTCTTCAAATTCTCTTCTAGATACTCTTTGATCTTCTGTAGCTTGTGACTCGACATAAAGTACAATTGACTTCTAGAAGATTGACTCTCTTCTTCTAATTCAATCTTATGATCGTATGATCAATGCAAGAACAACTGCGTTGTCTTTTCTCTATCAAAAACGTTCAGAAAGTCGTGATAAACTATTGAAAGCTTCTTCTTTAGTTTATTTAATGACATGACAGAGATCATTTCATTCAGTTTTGTGAAATCTTCAACTGAGCTAAGCGCTTTGTTGATTTCACTAATGATCAAAAAGAAGATCTTGATCTTCTTATTCTTGACTAGAGTTTAATACGCAGCAACTTTGATCATGATAATATTGACGAGTTTCTTTTTCTCAATTGACTGAAAGAGATGAAGTTGATCGAGATCAACTTAAGTGCTTTGCTTTTGTATGAGTACAGATTCAATGAATTGAACAGATTCAATGAACTGATTCACTAGTTTCAAGTTCGTGAGTCGCTTCAAAATGATTGTTGATGTAATCATCAAGTTTAAGTTCTTTCGTTTCATTTTGCAGATCTCGCTTGATTCAGATCTGTGAAATGCTGATTGACTGCTTGTCTTTGAAACAACAGATTTTAATGTTTGAATATTTAATGAGAATATTAATCGATTGTTTGCAGAGTCTATCAAAATCTGATTTCTTTTCAATTAGAAGTTTTCAATGATTATCTTGTGCTGTTCTAGACGAGTTATCAATAAAGACATCATTTCATTCTTGTGTTCTTGTATCATGATCAATGTATACAGAGCGTGTGTAATTGACTTTCAATCAGAAGTTTCATCATATGATTGAATCGACTTTGATTTTGACAGCAATATTGACTGAATATCAAAGCGTTCACATAGCTCAAGCATCAAAGATTCATCGATGAAAGTCATGTCAGTGACTTCAGTATCTATCAAAGCGAGAGATCTGAATATCTTTTCTAGACTACTCAAGATGACATCAACAGTGAACGACTTGAAATCAAATGAATCATCAGACATGCTGATGAAACAAAATATGAGTATATTGCTCTCAATCACTACTTTGACGAGAGCAGATCGTTTTTCGAATTCACTGCGATTTCGTGCATCTGAGCTGACTCAAGATAGTTGCATGCTTTATATTCTGACTTCTTGCATTTGAAGCAAAGTTCTTTTTTAAACAACTTCTTTCTAGCAGAGTCAACGTTCGATATTCTGAGTTTCTTTCATGCAGAGATTGAAGCTGAGATCGCAGTAGTGATCATCATTGAGATGCTAGCAATAAAGCGAGCGACTTGAGTCGTTGATGTCTTGAGAGCTAATCGAGCATTCAATTTCGTCAATCGAACGTCGACTTGCATGCAAATGTCGACGAATTCGTTCAAATTCATAGTTCGTTCGTTGATCATGACTCGCTGAAGATTTGAGCTAATCTTATGCTGAAGATCATTTAGTAAAGTTTCGTTATTGTACTCTAGTTTTGCACTAAGTCTCTGAAATTTCATTCAAAATTTATGAAAGAAGATCTTGTTTTGATACAGCTTCAAGAACTGTCGTTGAGTCATGTGACATCAATTGAGATCGTCATACATCTTATTTATGATCGACAATATCTTTTCTGCTTTAAGAAATGAGTTCGTGATCGTGTTTCTCATTCTGAGTGCTATGTGTTTGATCGTCGTTTCACTGACTCAACTTTTCACATATGCAATCTTCATTTCTTCAATAGAAAAATGATTCTTGTTCATCTTCAGCTTGTTTTGCATTCAGAACAATCAATTATTCACATTCTGTCTCGAATCTTCAAACAGAGATGAGTCAGATAGCTTGATTGACTTCAAGAATTGATCTTTCGAAATCAAAGTGTTTAGTCAACTTGATGTCACTTTTAAATAATGTATAATCACGTTCTTTTTCTTCATCTCTTTCTGTAGACATGTTCAAACAGCATTCAACGTTATCTGCGTAGCTTTCAACTCAATGTTGATCTTGTTGACATCATTCAACATTTGAATCATGTCATTGTGAGTCTTGATTTTGATGTCATGCTGTTAACATATGTACTTGATAAAGACAATGAGATCGCTTGCTTCATGAGCGCTTATTCAAGCATTCAGTTCAGTGCTGATGCTGATCTTGATCATTTCATGATTGAAGAGTAACGCGTTTGTATTCTTTTCTTCTGTATTCAACGACGCATTCGTGTCTTCTTCTTCTGATGCTGTTCGATTCTGTGATAGAAGTGATTCTCTTCTAGCATTTCGAAGTTCATAGCGAGCAATGCTCACTGATTCTGATTTCGTGCTTCTAGTCATTACGTGAGTAGAAAATTGCTGATCGAGATTCAACTGAAATTTCTGGTTTCAGTTCTAGAACAACGCGTTCGTGTTCTTCTGATCTTCTGTTCTGACGACGAGCTCAGAAAAGAGTTAGTCTAGAGCAACGCGTTCATGTTCTTCTGTTCTTCTGTTCTAGAAATTTCTTGATTTCTAATGAGTCTTCTGAGCTCAATTTTCAAGTTTCAATTCTGATTCAAGTTTGAGTGATGTAGCTTGTTTTTATATCATCTACACGTTGATAGCAAGATTAATGAGCTTTGAACTAATGTTATGAGTCTGCATAGAGCTGATCATATGAGTGTATTCTAACTAGAAGTTCAAAGCTAAAGAAGAAAGAAGATAAAACACGTCAAGAATCTTATACTTACGAAGACGCGCTAGATCACTAGCGTGTCAACATCAGCTCTATACTAGTTTATGATAGTTTAACATGATTTATGTTAGACTAACTCAGAGTAACGAGACACGCTTGCAACAATATCATTAATCTTTTTAGCTTCAAGATGTTCATGAATCATTTTATAATCAGTTGTATCTGAATTGAAACTCATTCAAAGATGAAATTTCTTATTGAAGTAGAAAGAAATCATTGAAGTGATTGAGAAGATATTGAAATTCTCGCTGAATTTCATCATGAGTATTCATTTTGCTCAGTCGTTCTGCATGTAATTACAGTAAATTCTAAGTTTGCGTTCAACATCTTGATTAACACATTTCAATTAATTATCAATCTTCAAATGATAAACTGTGAATAAACTAATTATAATTCTTAGTCACTTGCAAAGACTTTTTCATATAATAAATATGAATTGAAAGTTTCTGTCTGAAATGATAGAATTGAGTAAATCATGTAATTAATAAACGTTTCATAACATGATTTATATCATTTCTTCAACTAAAATGTCATTGTCTTCTCAATAATAGAAAACAGAGTAATGTTTCTTAATGAAATAACATATGATTATGCAAATGATGTTGTAATCTTCTGAAAGAGATAGCTCAGTGATAAAGTTCATAGTTATATCTTTTCAGCATTTTTGTGAAATGAAAAGAGAATGATGAAGTTCATTGATGTTGTTTCTAGATGCTTTGCTTCACTGATAAGCATGAAAGTTTTGAATGTACTGTCTGACTGTGACTCAATGATCTGATCAATAGTAGAATTACTGAATTAGATCAATAGTTCATTTATTGTTGAGATGAAAGATTGATGATTGATCATGAACTTTCTGTAGCAATTTTGTATGCATATTCTCAGAAATTCATAGTAAGTCTTTTCTAAATAGAATGTCATCAATGATCTCGCAGTTCTCTAGTTTAGTGCTATGTAATTTGAGCTTGTTTTCATTTATAGCTTGTTTATATTTATTGCAAAGTTCATTCATTTAATTAACAATGTATATTCATTGATAAAGATTCACTTCAGATTCAATAAATAAAACATCAACTTTATCAAAAGTCAGAATAGTCTGACAGCAATCTTCAAGACGTTGAGCTAATTCAAAGATGTTTGTTAAAAACATTCTGATTAAAGTATTGACTTTAGTATTTGTTTTACCTGATTGAAAAATGATCTAAAAGTTGAACTCAAATAGAATGTTTAAATAGTTGACTTGTCATCAACTTAACTGTTTATTTTTCATAAAGATCTTCAAAGTCTGATGATTGATGAATATCTAAATGAGTAATTCAATGCATTTCAACTCAAGTCATCAATGTTTAAAACATTGAATAATGACTAGCAATTTCTTGTCATAGATGTGCATTGATCATTTGACGAAATCAGCTAAAACTGACTACAAGCTCATCAAGCTAGCATCAGTCAAAAATATCTGTTTAGTCGAGCTTCTAGCTCACAAGCTCTAATAGTCACTCATCAACAACTAATAGCTAGCTACAATCACTTGTAGCTCTTGATGACAGTCATTTGCTTTTTATGCTCAAATAATACAATGCGCAATGTGTGTCATCTGATCAGTGTTCACATTCAGCACTCGTTATTATCAGTATGTGAAATTTGTAATCTGTGCACGTTTCTTGACAAATACTTATCACGTCATTATTTCATGATAGGTAAATTGAGATATTTTACTCAGATTTATCTCATTGTCGCATTGAAACATCATGTCATGCACTGCTCAAAAGTTTTAGTTTCTTGAAGACAAGCTTGTGTATTTCATAATGTCTTGTACGATTCTTCATTCTTGCAAGCACGTTGTATAAGTTACTCGCAATCAATAGAACTAAAAGCATCAAAGCAACTCACGATTGTGTTTGTTGTTCATATACAAAATATTCTACTACTATCACTCGAGTTCTATATAATCGCTCTTACTTTCTCGTCAAACGTTAACATTGACGTTCAATTTCTTCTCTACTCTCTTCAGAAAAATCTGATACTCGTCTTCAAACGTCAGTACACATTCACTTTCATTTGCTCTTTGATAATACAGAGTCTTAGTGTTTATCTTCAGCTGCTTGCGAAAGTTGTTGAATGATCAAGCGTAGCTCATCTTTCGACTATCTTTCATCTTTCATCTTCGATGTTCGTAGTCAATATGTATCTCTGACTTCGTCAAGCGAAATCTGATCAGATTCGACTTCAGTTGTGTCTTCGAATTCTTCAAACATTTATCTTGCATTAGTTATCGCTCATTTCTATAGCTGAAAAACGAACGCTCACATCTGAATCGTTCTTCTGATCTTGATTCTGTTCATCATTCAATATTTCTTGAAGTGTTTCATGTTCATCGCTATTCATCGATTCTGATTGATTTGTTGTATTCTTTGTCTTTTCTGTCGTGATTTCTGTGTTGTTTGACTTTTCGAGCTGCGATGTTCGATTTCTTATGAAACTAGAGATCTCATTCACAGAATACATCGACGAGTATCTTGAATCAATGAGAGAAGAGAAAGAACGTTCTCTGATAATTTTTCGAGACGCATTAATAGTCAGTAGATCATCTATCTGATTGCAATTGAGATTATACGTCGCAGAGATGCTGTTAAATACGTCGTTTTCATGATATTCAACATGACTTACGACGCGTTCATGCAGCATGCTCAATATCAAATTTCTTCGAGTCTCAATTTGCTTTCGTCAGCTCTTGATCATTCGCTTATGTGTTACTGTTGCATGTTAGTCAATCATTGTTCAATCGTTTTAAAGATAAAGCATAAGAGAACATTGACAGTTGAAGTGTTATACTTTCTACTGCAGTTTCTTTTCATTTCTCGATCTTCTTCTGATTACTTGTTCATTCGCTGATGACATGTTGAATCGCGATTGCTATGAGTATCACGATTTCGTCTTTCAGCTCAGCAAACATGATTCTCGTGTTTGATAGTTGATCAAGACTACGATCTTCTTGATCAAAAAATGAGACAGCAATGATCTTCACGATCATCGAGACTAGAAAACGACATTCTTCAGACTAAGTACATGTCAGTCAACGCATCACGTCTGTGAAGATGTTTATTTTTTCAATATCAGAACTGATGAAGTTATCATTAACTAACAATCTGACGACATAGTTCGATGTATTGACTTTCTCGTAAAAGACATAATGATTCTTCACTACATCTTGAATCTGAAACATTATTTGTGCTCAATATTGTTCAATAGAATCATATAACTGTGTCTGTCAATCTATTGATGATATGACAAGATTTGAGTTGCACATTATCTTTCGAGCTTCGTCTATTGTTGATCTTTTCGCGACAAAGTAGTTCGTTCGTGATCTGTGTTTTAATTGATGTGCGCGATCTCTGTTTCAGAGATTGCGCATGAGATTGCTCAAGAGAACTCATTGCAGCTCTGATCATGACGTTATACTCTTTTCTACTTCACACATCATAATCGTTGTCAATAGAATGAGTTCTATATATCTAAGCACATCGACATGAGCTGCAGCAGAGACTGTTCTCGATCGTCGTCTGAATTCTGCTCAAAGAATTTCTTTAGAGTTGTCATCTGAATCATTAATCTGTGCTGCGTTGTATCATGAACTCAATGCGAGAGAACTTGACGAAAATTCTGTTGATCTTTGAAACTTTGAGATTCGCTCATTGAGCTGAAAAGATGACAAGATTGATAACGACGAGTGAGAATGCTGTTTACACTGATGCGTCTTTTTCTTTGACAAGATGTTCTTGAAAAATCGAATGACTTTAGTGAACTATGTTGAGATCATATTAGCTGAGAATATACATGATGATATTGACATTGATTTTGCCTTCTTCTGCAGTTGTTCTGCAGATCACTGTTTTTGAGATGATAAATCATCATTCGAGCTGTTCAACATGTCGAGAAACTCGCGTTCTTGTCTTTTAGATCTGAGTTCAGATTCTTTCGATGATATGTCGAAATTGTCGCTTGCTTTCTCAACTCTTCTTTTGACATTTCGTTGATAGATGAACTAAACATGATTATTGAGTCAGTTAACTGCGTGTCAACAATTCATAATACATGCTACGCATCTGACTATCAATCGCAGTGTTCAAGTTCTTCTTGTTCTTATTACTTGTCATGACAGTTCACTTAGAAGACGACGCGAAATAATGATTGATACATGATGAACTGATGAATGCGATTGAGTTCTGAGATAAAAGAGAAAAAGAGTGAAGAAGAAAAAGACACGACACGTACTTGAAGATATGCGATCTCTGAAAGCGTGTAACTTTGTTGTTGTTGACACTACTATGTTCGATTATTGACTGAGAATGAGTAGATTAACATCTTAATGCTCATCTACTCTGTCAAATTCATGTTCTAACTTTGTTGCATCGAGATCGTGATAATGTTTTCATGACTTACTCAAAAGTGTAGATAGATTTGAAAATTTGCAATAATTTATCATCGCACATGCAAACTGAGAATGCGAACTGCGAATCTTATTGTCGAAGAACTCTGAGCTCAAGCTGACTATCAAAGATAAATTTAAGAAGAAATTTGATAAATTATCTTCGCACATTATGCAAAGTGAGAATGCAAACTGCGAATATTATTGCTGAAGAACTCTGATTATCAGAGATAAATTTCAAGTGATTTACAATAAATTTATCTTCGCATGTGCGAACTGAGAATGTGAATTGCACATTTTATTGCTGAAGAACTCTGATTACTTGAGGTAAATTTCAAGAAATTTACGATAATTTGTCTTCGCATGTGCGAACTGAGAACGCGAACTGTGCATTTTATTGCTGAAGAACTCTGAGTCTCACTCGTCACATGATCAAGACTCGATGTACATGATGTTGCAGTTAGATCTAAACATGCAGTTTGCTCTTCGTCACGCTTGACGACTTTGTAGACGAGAATGATAAACGAAAATGTACGAGAAGAATCATGATATCTTTCATCGAGTTCATTTTCATCGTATCGTGCTTGACGAAGCTCAGATCATCAAGAATCATCTGTTTCAGAAATCTATAGTTTGCAGAAATCTGATGAGAAAGCATCGTTGAATGATTAGAATCGAGTAGAAGAATTCTTTTCATTCTTCAAGTTTCTTTGCGTTTCACGTACAGAAACTGTCGAGATGTTCAAGAAGAATTTCATCGATTCAAGTAAAATACAGAATAAGATGAATAATGTCGTCTATGTGAGTGAAGTTGAATCAGCTGAGCTGAGTGCGTGCGTGTGTGCATGCGTGCGTGCAGTGTGCAAACGACGTGTTCGTTGCTGATTGAGAAGTACTAGAGAGCAAGAAAAGAAGAAAAGCGAAAAGAGAGTAGCGATGTGAAAGAAACGATGTGTCAAAAGAAGAAAAAAAGAAGAAAAAAAGAACTTAGATTCATGAAATCACAATCAACATCTCTTTCATTCTCAACTCACAATTCTTCATCACTGACACTCTCTCATTAGCATTCTCATTCTTTTCGCTCTCATTCATCAGAATAAACGACTTCTTATTCTCTTCAACGCTCATCGACTCAAACAGTTGCATCAGCTTCATCAAGCTCAGCTGATTCAGCATCTTGACGTCGTCAATGATGATGTCAATGATCTCACGCTTGCTGTTCTGCAGCATCTGCAGTTTCTCATCGACGCTGTTCTTGATGATGAGACGAGTGATGAAGATTTCGAAGAATTGATCGATGCAAAAGACGTGACAGAAGACTTGTTGTTTCACGCTGCTGTTTCATCACAGATCGACGCAGATGACGCGTGAGATCAGTTTCTCGTTGATGTTGTTTTAAACAACATGACGAGTGATGAAGATTTCGAAGAACTGATCGATGCAAAAGATGTGACAGAAGACTTGTTGTTTTACGCTGCTGTTTCATCACAGATCGACGCAGATGACGCGTAAGATCAGTTTCTCGTCAACGTTGTTCTTGACAACATGATGAGTGATGAAGATTTCGAAGAACTGATCGATGTGAAAGACGCGATAGAAGACTTGTTGTTTCATGCTGCTGTTTCATCACAGATTGACGCAGATGATGCGCGAGATCATGATGAGATTGAGCTTGATGTCGTCACATTTGAGAGAGACGATCATGATCTTCATGATCAAATCGTCGCGAAACGTGATGATGATGTGATCGCGAACTTTTTGATTCATTTTGTCGTGATAGTTGACAAAGACTCAGTCACGCTGTTGAAAGAGATGATTCAGCACTTTCATGCTGTTTTGCAATTAGCTTGTTCTCAAGTCAGAAAACTCATGACATGATGAAAGCTTATAGCATGTGAAACTGAATGAAGATGATAATCTTTTTGTTCAACTTCTTCATCAATCACAGCTCAATCTGCGTCTGCATCGTTGTCGTTTTCGAAGATAAAAGAATCAAGTCGTTGAAATTGATTCATTTGAGATCTTGTTCAAGATCTTTGCAAGTGCGTGAGAAAGTTCTCTCACTGTCTTCGACATTCATCTGCAATTCTTTTAACTCGTCACACGATCGAGACTTGATGTAAATGCTGTTGCAATCTAAACATGCAGTTTGCTCTTCATCACGTTTGACGACTTCGTAGACGAGAGCATTAAGACACTCTCTGCAATAGACATGAAAACAGCTGATTACTCAGAATTCATCTGAAGAATCGCGACATTTGTGACAGAGACTTCTATTCTTGAAATCATCGTTAATATTCAAATTCGATTCTCAATCTATCGTTGAGTATACTCTTACACTTGTAGTTCTGTTCTTGAGTTCTGCTTGCATCTCTCTATACTTTGCGACAATGAAACAGTTCACGTCTTGCACTTCATGAGAAGATAGCTTCATACACAGCGTGTCGAATCAATTCATGAATGATAGTCATTAAATCATGAGCGCAGTGAGAAGTCTATCAAATCTTCTGATGATTTTCTGTAGATTGTCGTTCATCTTAACACTCTGCTTGCGTTTTAGAGCGTTGAAGATTGATTTACTTATGACTGCATCAATTTATCTAAGCTCTTTAACATTGACAGAAATCTCATTTCGTCGATGAAATTGCTCGCGATCTTCGTTCAAAGAAGTAATCGTGCTTGAACGAAGAGTCTGTAGACCAGATGTCGCAAATGACAATTTCATCACTGAAGATCTTGACAAAGACTGAGCAATGTTTACTGAGAAATCTCTTGATAATCGAGTGTCTCTTTCATGAGTGTCAATCACTTCTTCTTCGCGAAATCTTCATTGCTAGAGAGCAAGTTTTCGCTGACAACATATCAAAGACTTTGCTTTAGAACTGAAACGTTGCGAATATTGTTAGTTCAAAAAGTAATAGAACTTTCGCTCATCGATCATGAAATCTTCTTCACGAGCTTGTATAGCACAGACATGATCTTTGCTGTTAATGAAATCAGAGCATCAACGCATGCTTTCAATTATTCTTCTATTCTTCTTGAATTTTCGTTCTCGAGTTCTGCGTACGTGTAGTCTTTCTCAATCTAGCTATTGCATCTCTTTTCAAGATCTTTCGTGATCGCAGTTTGCGATGTTTGATTGATGACTCAAGCGTATTCTCAGATGTTGAAGTAGCAAAGATTGATTCTACTATTTTCAAAATCAGTGAATGAATTAATATAGTCTTTACAATTTTCTAGTTACTGATCTGAAGAGAGTCGATCGATGATGAACTGAAAGCGACAGCAGCTCTTTGCTGTCATCTCTATCAGCGCAGTCTGTCAGCATCGCTTATTTTCAATCTCAATTCGTCTCATATCTTCACTGTCGTAAAAAATTCTATTCTTCGTCACGTCGTAAATTCTCTTTTCGATCAATAATTTTTTGTACTCTTCGAATTGCATGTTCAGCAGATTGATCTCTTCTTGCCTTTTATTCATAGTTAAGTGAATAAAACTCATCAATGATGTTTGATTATCTGATTTCTTCATCATCAGCAACGTTGTAGCATTTCACGACATCAACGATAGTTGATCAGCATTGTCATCTCTAATCTCTTCTTGCGACTTTCTTTGACACTGAATGTTTTCATGTGTTCACTCTCGATGTTGTGCTCTTTGTTTTTTGTTGTTGTTCAGTCGCTGAGTCATGATCATCAATGTCTTGTGCAGTCAATTCTGTGATATGCTTTCAATCTCTTTGTCGAAGATGACGATAATCTTTGCAGTCATCAGAGAGCTTCGAGTAAAAAAGAACAAATTGCTTGATCAGAAGTAAAACAAGAGTTATCGCTTTTACTGTTATATCAGATTTCATTAATTTCTGATCATTCTATTCTTTGTATTGCATGCTATTCTGACATTTCGTAGTTTAATGTACTTGTATCGACAGAGATTCTGATTAGAAATAGCGACAGCGCGATACAATTTGTCAAATGTGTCAATCAGTACTCTTTGTTGTCTCTCTCACTACAATCTACTTCATCGAAATCAGCTTCAAGCATGAAGCGAAACTGTCATGCGTGTGAAATGATATTGAGAATCACATGAGATCTGATATATCACTTTAATCACTGTTCGACGCTGCGAAATGATGTGCAGTTCTTCGAGAAATATTTAAGAAAAGAGAACTCAGCAGTCGATGAGTATACAGACACATGCAAATACTCTCAGACTGATTTATGACATGAAATGATCACGATGAACGATATTGATGTCTCTGACTTCAAGCAAAGTACAGAAGAAAACGTAGAAGCTTCAGATGATCAGAAGCATTTTCGAAATTCAATTGCATGAATATCACTTGATCTCAAAAGATTTATCAATTCGTCATGTACTTTCTCATTCATCAAAGTAGACAATTATGATGAGACGAATGATACAAAGAGACGAAGCGTTGATGAATCACTAGAACAATATATCAGACTCATAAGAATCATTTCGAACTACAGTAAACTTGAGCAAGATTCACAATCATCTTTAGATGACAGTCTTCAATCAGAGTGACTTTTCTTTTCGAACGAGAAAGATTTTTCTCTTGCACAGTGATTTCTGAACGCGAAAGTCAGTAGCGAAGATATTAATCAATACTTCAGAGTCTCGTTTCAGAAGACTCATCATGCTGATTGTATCTTCAAGAATGCAGATCAATTTAGAAGCATTCTACACAATATATCTCACGAAATATCTGATGATAGTTGATTCGAAACATCTTTGAAGATCTCATCGATGAACTCAGAGATCGAAACAGATATATTCAAGATTCAGTACAGAAACGTGATAAATGTCTTGAAATTTCTCTTGAAGCATCGTTCATTTGCGAGTAATCTGAAATATGCATCAATCAAAGTATACAACGTCAGTGAAAATTGAATGTACATGAAAATGCACATCGATATCTGATGATGAAATACGCAAGCACTAATCTCTGAAGATGACACTATAGTTTCAGTACTGTTAGCTACAGATAAAATCATGTTAACTCAACATCATGAGAATAAATTTGCATGATCTGTATATATTATCGTTGATAATCTGAATTGAATAACTTGACGAAAGCAAAATAGATCTAATGTTATACTATTAGAGTTTATTTCTTCGACTAAACATGCAAATGAAGATCTGAAATGCAAGTTATATCATCGCTCATTGAAGATAATATTAAAACGTGAGTTTAAACTGTTCAATCGAATGAAGAGTTTTTCTTGCTAACGTTCTCATTCTTTAGCACTTGAGAAATTAACTAGAAGAGAGTTTCACGTTCGCTGTGCAAATGATTATACTCGACAGTGTTTTTCTATCATTGTCGAATTTATAATTAACTATGAGAAGCAGATCACTATTATGAGAATCAAAAATGAAGAGCAGTGCACTATATGTCACGTTTCATTGAATCAACGCGATAATCTGCAGACAATCTGAAAAGCTCAAACACATGAGAGTACACTGACTCAAATCAAACATCAAGAAAAGAATTCACGCTCTAAAGCAGATATCAAGCGCGATGTTAAGTGAGTACACTCAGTGCAAAACTTTGTCTGAAAACATGAACTTGTCAATATTCACGTCATCATGATGATTGACATCTTGCATCAGCTATTGAAGAACACAGTGATGTATCTAATTCAATGACTTGAAATGATCATCAAGAATATAACATCGACGATCAGTCTCAAAAGAAAGTGTGATTCACAGACAATTGCAGACATAACACATGACGTGCAATTGAATCAAAGATTTCGAGTAGTTCTTTCATATTCAGAGCTAAGACGTTTTCACGACTTTCTATTCGTGAAGCAATGAATTGACGTTGAACAAAAGATAATAGTGCATCAGCTTATTGCGATTGTCACTTCACTATTGATTAGAAAAGCATCAGATGCGCTGTACTGTGCTCAAGCTCTTATGAACTTCGTGATGATGACTCAATATCGATCGCACAATGACGAGTCTCTGCGTTACATGAACAACGCAATATACAGAATTAACGTCTTAAAAGAAGTATTCAAGCAGTTTCAACATGATGAAAACTTTAACTATTTCAAGTTTCATGTGATCTCTCATTATATGAATTTTATTTGAAAATATGAAGATGCAGATGATTTTGACACATCTTACATGAAGATCGCACATAAATTTCTGATCAAAGATTATTATGATCTTACAAACAAGCGAGAGAACTTTCAAATGCAGATACTGCATCACAATACTCGATGAGTCAATATGTTGACAATGAAAGATATCATTCTTCATGATCTAATCACGTTCAGATCAGAGATTGACAAGAGAATGAAAGTCATGATTACAAAGTCTTCTAGAAGTCTTGATTTAATGCAGCTTGAATGAGATTTGTCAGAAATGAATTTGAATCGATGACGAAACTGATCTAGTAATTCTTGATTCTGACGCATCGCTTCTGAAATAGCGAAGACGACACATATTGAGAGTTTCTTGAACGAATTGTCGATTTTTATAAGAGAATCTCGACGCAAGAAATCAGAAATAAAGTCAAACAAGTATCAAATGAATCGAAAAGAAATCGACTTCTTCTGAATAAATGATTACTTCGTTTCTGTTCATGCATTGATTGAATGCTGAAGACGCGAAGATAAAGACTCGACAGACTCTGAGAAGCTTACATCGAAGCGAATTCGATGTGCTTCTGCATGACAGAGACAAATGTTGAATTGAAGACGTGACTACGTCTATGTTCAAGAGTATGCTGAGAATGATCAAGAAAATTCTGACATAGTCGAAGCTCTGAATGATAGACTGATGAGACAGTTGCAAATTATAATCACTGTTCGTGATTCGCTTCGTCAAGATGACAATGAAAAATCTGTGCAATACTTGAGAGCTTTAATAGAATTGCTAAAGCTCAAAAACAACGAAGTACTCGATGCTCTACATGATATGATAGAAGTCAAGCAGTGATCGAAGAATACTGTCAAGAAGTCTCAATATCTTGAGTGTCGACGATTTTACAATATGAGTACTATACTACGAAGTGCACATCTGATATCAACTGAAAGCAAGAAGTTCTTTTACGTGAATAATTATATCAACTGAGATACATTCAACATCTTATACGAAGAGAATTTTCTGAAAAAGAGAGTTCAAAAGACGAACGAGCTTGCGAGCTTAGACAGGCGAGAAAAGGCGAAATTCACTCGATAATGAAGAAAGTTCAGCATTACGTAAGTTGAGGTAAATTAGAATAAATTGAGATAAATTGAAGTAGATTGAGATAAATCAAAGAAAATGAGTGAAAAGCATATAGTCACGCCGAATGAAGCATATATGAATGATCAAAACATTTCAGTCGATAGCATTTAGTCATGACTATGATGACAGAGTATTGAGAATGAACAAGCGAACAGCTTTGAATGTAAATTTTAATGTTTCAGCAAAAGAAGCTTTGAATACTACAGTATAACGTTCACAAGTTCAGAGAAAAAATGATGATAACATTATTACATGAGAAAAAGATAAAGAATTATGACATTTTGATTCTTCAAGAACTCTGATAATTTGATGAGAATTTCAAAGCATACTGCTCAGCAACTGTCAATTTCACGCTAAAGAATAATGAAAGTAGAATTTGTTTCTACATAAATAAGAGAATTGACAGCAACATTTGATACTTAACATGACACTTCGAAGATGTAAACACAATTACATTATAAACATTAATAAATGATACACAGATGACTCAGAAAGTTATACACATTCACGAAGCATACAATTTGTCACTTAGAGATCGTGAAGTCATTCATGAAAAAGAAAGTCTTTCAAACATTGAAAAGATGCTACACATGTTGAAAGAATGCGTTTTTGTAGAAAATTTAATTTGCATCATTTCACATGAGAAAGATCATTTTATTCAAGACAGCATCTATTATCAAATAATTTAATTGAAATGATCATAAATGTTGATGCATTGCTGATGCTATCTCAAGATATAATTACGAGAGATTATCAGAAATCTTAAATAACAATAGATTTGATCTTCATGACAGATGACATTATGAATCAATTAATACGATGCAAAATCAACAAAGAAATGAAAAACTTCTTAAATAATCTGTTGATACAGACAATTATAGATTTCAGAATCTGTAAAGAATCAACGCGAAAATCATGTTATAACTGAAAGATAATGAATGAAGAGAAATTCATTAATACTTTGAAAGAATAAATGTTGAAATCACTGTTGAATCATGAGATAAAACGTCAATGCATAGATAAATATACTAAACAATTGCTGAATGCATTGAAGAAAATCATTAAGATTTCTACTCTTTGAGTGAGATTATACAAAATGATCAAAGTAGAATGAACAAAGAAGTGTACAAAGATCATCAAAAGCATGCAATGAATGAGAAAAAACTGTTGAATTCTTGATGATTGAACAAAGTACATTCAAGTATGTGACAAGAAAAGCAAAATCATCAAAAAACAGAAACACAGTGAATATCAAGAAATCATGCAGAATGTTGAACAATTCTTAAGAGAACTGTTCAAAACTGCGAAATAAGTAAGAAATGCAATTGCAGATACACTAACTTAAGTGACAATTTTCTCTTTGATTAAGTCAGAATGCTTCAACATCATTATGACAGTGCAGAATAAGATGAAAATGATGTTTTAAACTCACTTTTTGTCATGATAAATTAATACATAGAAATTAGATCAAAGACTAAAGTTAAAGACTGAGTTGAAAATCAGATCTGAATTAACTCTGAAACTTTATGACTTTGTCAAGACATTATTTAAACTACGTCATATCTTCAACTTAATATGTCATGAGTTATGTCGTGCTCAACTTGACAATGCTTAACAAACTCTTTATAGTTGATTAATTCTCTTGAGTTATCAAGAGCTTCTTAATAATTAGCTCTATCATAATATATATTCATTCTGTATCTGCTTAAAATATCACATTGTCATATCACTCTTATAGATCTCATCTATTCATTTAGTAAACTCAATCATCATAGTTTTAATTATTTCAAACTCTTCTTAGAGATGATGATTTGATATTCAAGCATGACAACAGCAACGTAGTTGCAACAAAGTTGAAACAATGATGTTTCAATCTTGCAAGACATTATATCAGAAAACAAACGTTGCATAATAAAATTAGAAAGTGAAGAAGCAAAAGATGAACTCTCTCTTGATATTAATGAACAGTTGACACAAGTAATGCTTCAACATGATGAACTGTAAAAGAAACAGAAGTTAACAGCTATTCAATCAAAGATTGAGACTTTGCAAGTCATTGAAACAATGAAGAAAAGTCATTGAGTCTTCACTTGAGTTTTCACGAAGAATTTGAATGATCTATGCATCGTCTTCATAATGTCGACGATGACAAAATAAAGTCATCATGAAGTCATTTTGCAGAAGTGAAGACTTTCAATGTCTTTGAAGAAGTATCATGACAAAATCATAAGAGAACATAGAGAGTGAATTCATAACATTAACATTGAAATCTCATTTCAAAATATCTCTTGATATTTTGAAAGTAATGAGAAAAAGATTTTGTACTGCATGATTTATCTGAAGAATGAATCAAAGAAACTTTGATTCAATCATGAAGAGACTATGTTTATAACTCAGCAGATGTAATTCAATTTTATTGACTTTCTTCTGAATTTAATTGAGAACTCGATGAATTAAAACATAAACGTGACTCAACAATATGTGAATGCATTGCAATGTTCAGATTAAACAATATGAACGTTTGCAACTCATCTGAGTATTCTGAAACATCAACTTTCGTTGTATAGTAATGAGCATAAGCAAACTCATTTATTTATTAAGTTGAGATCTGAGCTGCGTGTGATCATTACTAATGTGCAGTCGATTTCTATCACATGAGATGCATTAATTGATCTTGTCGCTTGATTGAAAACAAATCTGCGAAAAGAATACATCTTGTCATTGAAACAATCTTGAGATGAGAACTTGCATGATCAAGATAAAATCAACAAGAAAACTCATTTAAAGTGAAAGAAATCTCATCAATTAACTAAACTCAACTCTTCATCAAAAATGAGCTCACACACTTCATCATGTTATAGCAAGAATTTGTTCAACATAACGTGTTATACATGCAATTAAAAGAATCATTACTTTATTGATTGTAAAGATGAAAAGATCAAGAATAGATGAAAAGAATCTGATGTAAATTGAGTATTCATCAATTCAATGTCACATATAAGTCATTTCAAGATTTCAAAAAAAGACAAGCTCTTGATGAATACTTCAAATCATCAAGAAAAAAACAAGAAGTTCTCTTTGTAAAGACTTTTATATATAAATAGCATGTAATTCAGAAAGATCAGAAGACAAAAATAAAGATTTACATGAATATTGATGTTGAGATGAACGTGATTAGTCAACGTTTTATCATTGAGCAAAATATGTCATTACTGAACGTTGATTTCTTAAGATTTATTTGAATGAATAATCAGAGTGTTTATTGTTATGACGTCTATAAGATGTATTATTGACTGAGAGACAGCTGAAACATAGAGAAAAAAGATATAAGTATCTTCTATGCTATTGACAAGAAAGAATCTTCTCTGATTCTAAGTATGTTAAGTATGCAATTCAAGCGTATTTGAATAAACATAATTGCAAGAACATGATGTTTTGACGTGAATGAGCACGCATTTAAGTTGTTCTTCGCATAAGTATTTGCAAAAGCTCTACCAGATGAGTTTACTGTGTATGCTCTTGTCATGATCAACGTCATCAAAGAGTCAATCGTTGAACATCAAGTGAAAGCAATGAATAATATGATGAGTTATATCACAAATGCACTTGAAATGCAAACTCTACTCATTAAATTGAAAGAGTATGAAAATGTATTCTTGACAGAAAGTGCAGACAAACTGTCTTTGCATGAAGATCACGATCATGCAATCGAAATCATTGCAAAGTCATCATATGAATTGTTGTATAATCTGTTGAACACAGAGTTAGCGACTCTGAGACAGTATTTAAATGATGTTTTAGCGAAAGAATAAATTAAGCACTTCATCAGTTCAACTGACGCGTCTATTCTATTCATTCTCAAAAAGGATGATAATCTTCATTTATGCATGAACTATCAAGATCTGAATAAGATCACTGTCAAAAATTGTCATTCACTGTCTTTAATTAGTGAAACTTTAAACAGACTTAATAAAGTCAAGCAGTTCACTAAGTTAAATCTGAAGAATGTCTATCATTGTTTCAGAATTCAACATGAAAATGAGTGAAAAATGATGTTTCATACTCATTATGATCACTTTGAATATATGATCATGTTGTTTAATTTGATCAACACATCTATCATCTTTTAGACTTATATTAATAAGATCTTGACAGAGCTTTTAAATAACTTTTGTGTTATTTATCTGAATGACATTCTAATCTTCTTTGTAGAGAAGATTGATTACATAAATCATGTGAAACAGATTCTTGAGAGATTAAGAAAGTTCAAGCTATATGCTAGCTTGAAGAAGTGTGAATTCTTCATCACTAAAGTGAACTTTCTAAAATTTGTCATATTCACAAAGAGCATTTCAATGAATTTAAGTAGAATAGACATCATCAAAACGTGACTCAGATTGAAGACATATTGAAAAATACAAGTTTTTCTGAAGTTCATCAATTTCTATTGACGTTTTATACATCATTACTCTCAGATAGCAGAGTCTTTAACAGAACTGCTGAAAGATAGTGTAAAAGATGTAAAAATGAGTTTATTCATATGATTGAATGAAGCGAAATAAGCTTTTAATCAGCTTCACGACGTCTTTATAAAAACATCTATTCTAAGACACTTTGACTCAAAGCAACATATACACATCAAGATCAACATGTTCAATTATGCAGTCGCGAATACTTTGTCTCAGTCAGATGACGAAGATCAGTGACATTTAATTACATTCTGATTCAGAATGATGATAAACATTGAAAGAAATGATGAGATACATGATCAGAAGCTTCTAGTCATAGTAGCGATGTTTAAACATTGATGATACTATGTGAAAGACAGTTATCATACTGTCAAAGTTCTGACTGATCATAATAATTTGAAGAGTTTTATGAATGTTTGAGAGTTAAATGAAAGACAAGTCAGATGAGTCATAAGATTGCTGATCTGCAACTTTAAAATAGCACATAAATCAGAAAAGATAAACTCGATCAATGCATTATCAAGACAATTTGACTATAAGAGTGAAAACATTTCTGCAAATCATTTACTGCTCATTCTGCAGCGAAAGCTGACTAGAATAGAAAGCTTAAATAGCTTTATATTCGTAGCGATTAAAGAATTATACTGTATATGAGTGATTAATGATGTCAAGAAGATGTTTGTTCACAGTATAAGTATGAACAAATATTCAGCAGAACATGTTGAGAGCAGACTGCAAGATGAAACTCATTAATGAACATGAATGATTAACAATGTTGAGAAGATGTTTGTTCACAGTGTCAGTGAGCAAAGATATTCAGCGAAACATGTCAAAAGCAAATCGCAAGATGAAATCTACTGTATACAAGTGATTAACGAAGTCGAGAAGATGTTTATTCACAATGTCAATAAAAACATGAATACATGTTCAGCAATGCATGTCAGAAGTATGCTGCTGAAAATCATAACTTTAGCAATGCAAGAAATGCATCTAGATGAAGTACATTTTTTAAGAAATAAAATCTCTCAACTTGAATCAACAACTTTAAGAAGCACAGACATTGAAATGTCAATTCATAAAAATTGTAATGTAGTTGAGAAACAGCTTAATTCTGTTGCTGAAACTGTTGATTGCAAACAACTCATTTCATGTGCAATTGTCAAAGTATTGACAATTCATGAAACAACATACAACTTCAGTAGTAAATTCATAGTCGAGCTCATCAAGATTTTACAGCAAGAAGATGAATTTGTTGTGAGATTAAAAGCAGACGAAACGATGAGTATATGAAAGAGTGACGTTGAAGCTTGAACATTGAATAGTCAAGAAATGATAGAGTACAACGAATTATTGTATGTTTCAGAAGATTTTTCTGTCAGAGAAGAGCTGTTGAAAAATCTTCATGATGACTCATTAGCAAGACATTTTGATGCTGACAAGATCAATGAGTTATTAGATTGCAAATATTACTGAAAAAGTATGATCAAGAATGTCAAAGAGTATATAAATACTTGTGACATTTGTCAAAGAGTAAAGATGAAACGTCATCTATCATATAACAAGTTGAAATTGTTATCTCGATTTACAGATTTATGAAAAGAAATCACTATGAATTTCATAACAGATCTGTCGTCTAGTAAATGAAAAGAAGTCATGTATGACTTAATTCTTGTGATAGTCAATTATTACATGAAGATGACGCGTTATCTGTCTATGAAGAAAACTCTGACTGTCGTAAAGTTAACAGAGTTGTTCTTTAAGCAGATTGCTTTAAAATATGAAATATTGAACGATATAATTATTGATAAAGATAGTCTATTTATCAATGCGTTCTGATCAAAGATCTGCTATCATGCGAAGATGAAACAATGACTAAGCATCGTCTTTCATTCACAAACAGATGATCAGACATAATGACAAAATCAAACGCTGAAACATTATTTACGAGTATATTGTTCAGAAAAGCAAGATGACTGAGCTACGCTTCTACTTGCAGTTAAGTTCATGTATCATCAGATGAAGCACTCTTCATTGAGCTGTAATCTCTTTAAAGTCATGTATGACTATGAGTCAATCTTTGACATATGCATCAAGAATGATGTTATGAAAGAAGAAGTGTCAGCAGCAAAAAAACACATTGAAATGTTGCAAAACATGCAAAACACGTTGATGCAATGATGATAAAATTCAATCAATGCTCAAACAAAGTACTATAATTGAAAACATAAGTTTAAGTTTTTTAATGTTGATGATTTAGTCATGCTATCAGCAAAAAATCTGAAGCAGAAGAAGTCAAGTAAGAAGCTATCAAATAAGATGATAAAACTCTTTCATATACAAGAACTCATAGACAAGCAGATGTATCATCTTGATCTTTTAATCATTTATAAAGTTCATTCTGTCTTTCATGTATTTCTTTTAAAGTCATATAATCATAGACTAAATGATGACTTTATACTCAATTATCTTGTATTCAAGCTTATTAATGATGAGCAAGAATGAAAGATAGAAAAGATTTTATAAAAGTGAAAAAGAAAGAAAATCTTATGTTATAAGATACAATGAAAAGAATATTTCATTGAATATGATCAATAAATATTGAGCGAAGATATGAAAAATGTCTTGAAACTTATAGAAGCTTTTGAAATGAGGCTGAAACATGAGCGAAAAGCATAATCACTCACTTTCAAGCATAAACTCATTATTAGAAAAGAAGAATCATTGTATTATGATAGTTTTGCTCTTTAATGAAGCGATCACATATGTAAATCAACAGACAGAAGAAAAAAACGCAAAGATGCTTAAACGCGCTCAACAAGAAAGCGTAATCATCACGACACAATAAACATCATGCAATCATCACTTCATTAAACATCTCTCACATGAGATAAGATTGCAGACTTCTTCTTCTTTTTTATTGTCAGATTTACATTGAGATGCAAAGACAGAGATTTGAAAGATGACAGATTATGCTAAAATATATCAGAATAATTAGAAATGCTGACAAAATGATATAAAATTGAGATTGAATATATTGCAAAATGCTTTACATTCAGAATTTCTTTAACAATGTCATTGACAATCATGATCTCTTTGAAAATGAGCTTTTGAATCTTTAAAGACTTGAGTTTATGAACTCTCTTAAGACAACTTTTTACACAAGTTGCTGTTATCAACTTCTTGTAAAGAATTTTCTGATGAATAGTGAATGTTTTCAGAGTAACATTCTCTTCTTCATTCTTAATTGCACTATCATGAATATTCTGCAGATGAAAGAATTCATTGACAGTTGAAATGCAAATGTCAAAAATCTAAACATTGAATCATGAATGTTTAACAAACATATCAGATAAGTATATTCATTGTGATATAAAAACTTTCATTACTCACACAGCAAGCACACTTCTTGTACATTGTCTTTCTTTGAAAGATGACATCACACAGCGATGTTATATTCTCAGTGTGTAGAACTCAAGCATACTTTATACAAATCATTTTATCTAAAGTTTCAAGATCAGTAACACTTCTTTCGCTTATTTTCACAATTGACAGCTGAAAAGCATCAGTAACAACATTAAGAAGTAAGATAAGTGAATCTCATCATTGTTCTTTGATTTTGCAAAGTCTGTGAATTTGACAAGATCATCAACGAAGCATCAATGATCATTTCTTCTCTTATTGTCTTTTGAATTTTCTCTTTGATAGCTGAAATGTACTTGAAAGTTTGAATAGTAGAAAAGATGAGCTTTCAATCAAAATTTGACAATGTTTGCATTATCACAAGTGATTCAGCATCAGCAACATCAACAGCATCATGATCATCATGTTTAATTGATGTTTTTTGAGCAAACTTATGATACTGTTAGTTGCAGTAATAGTCGTGAAATCTCAAGTTGTGACATCACTTACTTTCATAATGATCTTGACTCAATCATCAGTTAACTTCATCATTTTACAACTCTTTTTGAGCATCACTGCACATTCATGACTTATGATTTAGATCTTTTATTCTTACTATACAGATATACTCAAAGTTTGTCAAAAGTAATCATATAATGATAAAGATATGATCATGATTGAAAAAAGATAAAGTTGAAGAAAATGAGAAGTTGAAAGAAATTGAAAGAACAATAAACAAATCAACAATTATTATTCATTCTTGTTTACATTCTATCATCTCAACAACATCATTTACTTGAAAGATAAACAATGTTTATGTGCTATTTACACGTTATTATTGCTGTCATCTACATCAACTACACATCACATATACTATTTATAATGTCATTTATACGCATTATAATTGAAGATAAATCATTATTCAATCAAAAGTTTCTTTTTTTCTTATTTTCTCATAGAGATTTGAAGATTTTTATCGAGAGCTTCTAGAGTGAATCAATGAGTGTGCATCATTGTTTATCAAAGTAAACAAAGACATTAATTATTGAAGTTGAAAATGAACTCATTTAGAAGAAAAGACAATTGTCATGATGAATTAATACATAGAAATTAGATCAGAGATTAAAGTCAGAGACTGAATTGAAAATCTGATTTAAGTTAGCTCTGAAACTCTATGACTTTGTCAAGACATTGTTTAGACTACGTAATATTTTCAACTTAATATATCATGAATTATGTTGTGATCAACTTGACAATGCTTGACAAACTTTCTATAGTTGATCAATTCTCTTGAGTTATTGAGAGCTTCTTAATAATTAGCTTTATCATAATATATACTCATTCTGTGTCTGCTTAGAATATCACATTGTCATATCACTCTTATAAATCTCATTTATTCATTTAGTAGACTTGATCATCACACTTTTCATCATCTTCAAAGATTCTCATGCTAAACATAGAAGACTTCAAGTACTCACTCTCAATTGAGAATGATGCTTCGCTGATGCATCATGAGATTAAGAGAATCATTTACAAAATGATATTCAACAAAACTTTAAGACACACAGAATATATAAATAGAATAATGTGTAAATTCGTTGATGACATGTCAGAATAAATACACTTTCTTTTTAAAAGATGTTTGCAGAAGAGAATACAGTCAACTCAGTTCAAAAGCATGATCACAATAATGATGTGAAAGTCAGATAAGAAGAATTACTTTAATGCAAAAATATACAAATCAATTGTGCTATTCAACACGCTGAGTAAGATATTGAAGTTCATCATATTTGAATGTTTATAAAACATCATAGAAACATGTAACTTAATATTGAATACTCAGATGAGAGTTTGCAAACACAGATCAACAAATATGACTTTGCAACTGATTATAAAAAAGATACACATTGTATGAAGTGACACAAGAAAAAAAGTAGTTTCACTGCTGAGTCTGAATGAGAAGAATGCATTTAACAATATAGCACATAGCAGACTCTTGCATGACATGAAAAAGAGAAGAGTTTTCAGACTGCTTCTCAAGTTTGTGAAGAACTTTCTGAGAAATCAACACATCATGATCACAATTAATGATTATACAATGATGAAACACAACATGAACGTTGACATATCACAAGACTTTTTGCTATCATCAATATTATATTTGTTTTACAACGTGAACTTGTTAAAAGCATGTGATAACATCAGATTGAGAACAAGCTTTACAAATTTTATAGATGATGTCAATATTTTAACATACAAGAAGTTCATGAAGTGCAATTGCAAAGTTCTTAGCGAAATTTATGATAGATGCGAACAGTGATCAAAAATGCATGATATCAAGTTTTCAAAGACAAAGCATAAGTTGATTCACTTTATGAAAATCTTTAAGTGATTTAATATGAATGTTAATATAAAGTTAATGAAACATCAGATTGACTTGAAATCAGATATCAGAATTTTGAAAGTTCAACTGAACTTCAAGCTGAAATGAGTAACTTACATGCATCATGTCAAAGCAAAACTAGTGATTAAACAAAAGATCATGCAAACAATCATTGAATCTACTTGAGATTCATCAATGATGATGAGAAAGCAAATATACTTCGTGATGACATGCTCTTTGCTTAGTCATGAAATCATCATATGATACATGTTACAGAGAATGAAGAATTATCAAAAAGATCTGAACATCAAGCTGAAATCAATACAAGAAAGAGCATTGTGATAAATCATTAATATTTATTGTGTAACATTAACAAAGACTTTACAGATAAAAACAAACACAGCGTCAATAAATATTCATCTATAAAAGCTGATACAAAAGTCAATAATGAACATGAACTTTCAAAAATCAGATGAAGTTATTGAGATAATAAAGTGTTGAATTTGCAACAACTTGATATTCAAAAAAGATTGAAAATCAAAGCTGTGCAAAATGTCTTTGCAGCTGAAGTAAAAGTGAATGAAAGAAACACTTAAATAAATAAAGATGAAGTGAAGTTATTTCTACATGATGATTTTCTGATCAAAGTCATCAAGAATAGTTATAGTTGCAAACAAGAAAATGTCAATAAATCAACATCATTTCAACACATTTGCATTGAAGCAAAAAGTTTACTTGAATGATAGTGATAGTAAAGAGAATGTTACAATAACTGCAATAAGAATTAACTGAAAGTTAAATAAAAGATTGAAAGAATCAACTTTAATCATCACTCATCATGAAAAATTGAAAGAATTGATTGCAAGAATGAAACATTTCACAGATGTAGTGACAAAGAATCAAGAGTATCATGAAAAGATATACAAAGTATACAGTGATAGTCAGACTTCTCTGAAAACAGTGAAAGTTATAATATCAACAAAAGATCAGACACGTTTGCAATCAGTTCAGATTGCACATGAAAGCATTTAATCTTAAGAAGTCATGCTGAAGTTACATTAAGTGATGAAACATGCAGAAGTACTTGAAAATGAAGTGATGAACAAGATGATTGATGATGCACACAATTTGTCTTTATTGTTGATTAAACATCAATGCATTGAAGTGATGACGAGATTGACGCTTATACAGAAATAAATCAGATAAACATAAAGAATAGTTTGAAAAGAGAAATTCAACGCAGCTCATTTTCAATATCTGACATCAAAGATGACACATCAACATCTGCAACTGCACAAGAATCATGTAAAGTCTCACAGCGCATTATTGACGCAGTTATGCATAAGAAAAATTGACTTCAATCAATTTCTACATGAGAGATGAGTACTTGATGTTACTATAATGACGTGTGAATGCAACAAAGATCAAATGTCGATCAAGCACATTTTATTAACATGTTTCAAATGAAAAGTAGAATGAAAAGCAATGCAACAAGAAGAAAACATCACAAACTTGAAAAAGCTCTTAGAAATTATGAGTGCAATAATGATGATCATTCAAATGATACTCTCAACAAGCATACTGAATCAATTTCAAGCTGTGACATCATTAAAGAATCAAATGAAAGAGACAAGAAATAAAGAAGAAACAGATTCATAAAGTTTTTGCATTGAAAAAAGTTATAGTATAAAGCGCAGAAAGAAGCGATTTTTGATGCGAAAAGAACGTTGTGCTAACGCAGCGCTCGCTACAGTATATAGAATCTTGCATAAACTCATAATGAGTGTTAAATCAAGTAAGAATTAAAAATAAAAGAATAAAAAGAATAAAAAGAAAATCAATGAAATGAAAGACTTCTGTGATATGTTTGCGTTTATCTCGCGTATATCACTTGTTTATTCATTGAATATTAGTGATTTTTCTTGATTCTTTAGAAAGCTGCGTGTTCATTTAATTATGTAGCTTGATGTTCTTTTCATTTTCAATGTATGCAAAAGTTTAACATGTGAAACTTGATTAAATGCTTCAACAACATTTAAGTTTAATATGAAAATCACATATTTGATTTCACAGCTTCACACTGTGTGAACTTGATTTATTAGTAAATCTAATATTGAGATCATGAATCACTTGCATTTTGCTCTCATTTGAGCATTTGATAGCATGTGATGAGTCTTAACTATGTCACTCAATCTTTTGATCATGATTAACTTCAGCGCTTTGCTCATGATATTAAGCAAAGCAATGAGTCAATACATCTTCAAATCAATATAATTACTTTTCTTTGATTTGCATAATACTATTGTTTGAGTCTTTTTGAACTGTTTTGAATGATACTTGTGTATTACACATGCATTGAATAAACTCGTCAGTACTGAGATCAGTTTTGCAAGACTCACTTGAAGCATTCTGTTTGAAATATTTGAAGTATTCAATGCTTTGTCTGCTTTTACTCATCTGATTGTCTGCTTCATTTTATCTTCTGTGATGCGTGAATTGAATAAGACTGTCAAAGATATGAATGACTCTGCAATGTCATTGACATTCGCTTGAGAAGATGAGAGAAAGAACTTTTCTTGCAGTATCTCAATTTCTTTCTTGAACATCATTGTCATATGATTGATGTTGCTTCGCTTTAATGATGAAAATTGAGAAAGCTTTTTAGATAGTTGACTTTCAATTCTAACTCATTTTGCAAAGCATCATATCAATTTGAATGCATGCGCTCGTATGTGCACTTTATCTATGTGACTGTTTAATGAAAAGATATACAGCAGCAATTATGACTAGATTACATGTAATTTAGCATATACACAGCATCTAGATAGTATCATAGTCATAGACTGCATGCACTTGCTGCTCAAGAACTATCAGTTATTGACAACATGAAAGCAATCATCATAAGCTTCATCAAAAAGCAAATTTGCAAAGAGGCGAAATTACAATGGTTAAATGCATGAAAAAGCAGCATCAAGAAGGGAAATCAGTATTGAAAGCACATATCAAACGTGAATCTAAGTCAGAAATTACTAAAAGAGCTTAGAAAAATCGATAGACTAACGTTTTCAACCTTTATTCAGTTGAAAATGGGACACGATTATTTCAAGAGCTATTTGCATCGATTATCAGAGAATAATTCGAACAAATGCTATGAAATATGCAATGCAAGTCAAACGTCAGAGCATTTACTACTAAATTGCAAGCATTATAGATCAGAGCAGATAAAGCTTAAGAAAAAGGCTCAGCTCAAAAACACAGACATTATATTGACGCTGTTCATCATCAAAATCGAAAGAATCACAACACTAGAGTATTTGAAAAATACTCGAATTGCAACGAGAAAATGACTATTAGAAACGAAAGAGTAGAACGCGAAGAATGCGAAGAAACAAAGAAAAACGAAAGTACGATTGTGAGAGTTTGAGCGAGAGCGTTTGTATGCACAAACTATCGATGTAATTGATCAACGAAAAGATATAAAGCAGCGACTTTGATCAGATTACATGTAACTTAGCATACATACAGCGTTTAGACAGTGTCATAGTCATAGACTGCATGCACTTAATGAAGAAATAAAAAAAATAAAAACTGCATGCACTTAATGAAAAAAAAATTAAATTTGAATGCTTTGCTCAGCTTATGCATTTGTGATCTAAAGTGTGTGCATTTCATTTGTTGAATGATCTTGTTTTTATGATCATTATGCTTCAAACATTATTTCACACTTTTAATGTATTTTGTGTTTTTCATATGATTTGCAGTCATCTTGATTTCATTATTACTTTAAAGCAGCTTTGATTTTAAAAGTCTTTTGCTTAATTTGATGATTTTGTCAAGAAAGTAAATTTCTTGATGATTTTCTGTAACACTCTGATAATTTTATACATTCTGTCATTCATTATAGTCTTGTCATTTAAAGAATGTTTCAAAGATAGATGTATTTGCAGATAAGCACTTAATGCTTCTATATTTATTTATTTTCAAAGTCATTATGTGAGACAACAAGATCTTTTTACGTGAAACTGCGTAGTAGAAGATAATAAGATAGCATTCTATTGATGATAGAACTAATTGCTAAGAAATGAAAGTGAAAGCTCGCAGAGTTTTCATCTTCTGTCAAATCATTATCTTTATTTACTCATTAACTTCTTTGATCTAATTTCGTAAGTTAGTCTCACAGATATGCATCATTCATAATCAATGAGATGCATTCTCACAACTGCATTTTCTCTTAAAGACTCAATCTCTGAATCTTCATAGCATTGTATTGTCTTCTTATAGTTGATAGTGTAATCATGACTTCTTCAGTGCTTTAGCATCTGTGTAAAAGTGTCGTGAATTAATCATGTTAATAAGCATAAACAAAACTAATGCAAGATTGTTGATATCAACTTTTCAGCTTTGCTTTCTTTCTTTCTTTCTTTCTTTTCTTCTTGTCTCATCTTAGCATACTTTTTCATGAATATTGTTCTTTCAAACTGACAAAGCATGAAATCTGCTATGCATATCTTGCATAGCTCGCAGCTCATGATATGAGCTTTTTTCGTTGCAGCATTGTTGTGATGCAAGTCAACTCATGAGTTAATATGAATGACATAGCAGTATCAACATCATCATCATCATCACTATCATGATAAGTAGCAACATTTACGCTCATTGAGATCATGCTAACATGCTTGCGAAATCTGCTCATTTTCTTGAGATGTACATTTTTCTTCGCGTCGTTGTCGCTGCAACGTCTGTCACGTCTGTTTCTTCTGCTTTCTTTGTGTTTGTTACATTGATGACTGAGCTTATGATCTTTGATAAACATATTTATCTTTGTATGTTTCAATAAATGCTGATGTATGTTAAATCATCATGATCAGAAGATTTGATGTTGTCGCTGCATTCATCATCTGAGCGTAGTGATGACTCACATGTGTCGTGCTCTCATTAAGCGTGCTTGCAAATGCAAGTATTGCTTTGAAGAAAAGCATGATTACGTGATGAATCTAGTCTTGCATCTTCTTCAGCTGATGATGCATCACGCTGCGCAAGCGATAATTCAACATCTCATCACTCATGCTTGAAATCATCTCACTCTTTGTCTTTGACAATGAAAGAATGAGTAGTTTTTTTTCTCAACATATGAGATTGTATTTAATAGTTGAGTAGAGATTCTTGCTTTTCTCATTCTCATCACTTCTTGTCATCATCACGTTGCTTCATCTTCATCTCGTAAGTATTGACTGAAGCAAGCAGTGCATGACAAGATTCGCTGATGAATAAATAACTTTTATCTTCACTTTAACATTCTCGCTCACGATCATTGATCACTTCTTTTCTCTGCTCTTTCATGATGTTTGTTGTTTTCTTTTTTAAAAGACATATGTTGCATGAGATTTTATAATTGTAGTTTAATATCAACTTCTTAAACTCACGTCTTTGCGCTTTTGATACTCTTTCAATCATGACTTTTACATGATTTGTCTCTCTTTTTTTTCTTTGACTTCTTTGCAGTTAACTGATGTATTTGTCTTTCTATCTTGTAGTTCTCAATGATCTTCTTTGCATTGCTAAGATTTTTCATTAATTTTCAGAAGTTTTTGTAGAAAGATGAATCAACTCATTGAACTAAATACTTAATCTTTTCTTTCTTGATTCACTGATCAAGTATCTTCTTTATCTCTCATTTCTCTTTCTCTTTTATGAGAATGATCTGCAACTTTGAATTCTCATCACGTAAGTGTCAGAGTTTCAATAAAAAGACATGAAAAATTAAGTGAATTGCATCATATCTCTCAGATAGTTTAAACTTATACACTTTTTTTTTAATTCTTACTCAATTCAACACTCATTATGAATCTATGCAAGATTCTATATACTGTAGCGAGCGCTGCGCTAGCGCAGCGTTCTTTTCGCATCAAAAATCGCTTCTTTCTGCGCTTTATGCTATAACTGTTTTCAATGCAAGAACTTTATGAATCTGTTTCTTCTTTATTTTCTTTCTCTTTCATTTGATTCTTTAATGACATCACAGTTTGAAATTGATTCAATATATTCATTGAAAGTATCATTTGAATGATCATCATCACTGCGCTCACGATTTCTAAAAGCTTTTTCAAGTTCGTGATGTTTTCTTCTTGTTGCATTGCTTTTTATTCTACTTTTCATCTGAGACATGTTAATAAAACATGCTTGATTAACATTTGATTTCTGTTGCATTTGCACATCATTATAGTGACATCAAGTACTCATCTTTCATGTAAAAATTGATTAAAGTCAATTTTTCTTGTGCGTAGCTGCATTAATAATGCGCTGTGAGACTTTGCATGACTTTTGTGCAGTTGCAGATGTCGATGTATCATCTTTGATGTCAAATATTGAAAATGAGCTGCGTTGAATTTCTCTTTTCAGACTATTCTTCATGTTTATCTGATCTATTTCTGTATAAGCATCAGTCTCGTCATCACTTCAGTGCGTTGATGCTCAGTCAGCAATAAAGACAAATCATGTGCATCATCAGTCATTTTGTTCATCACTTCATTTTCAAGTACTTCTGTATATTTCATTACTCAATGTAGCTTCAGCATGACTTCTTAAAATTAAATGCTTTCATGTGCAATCTGAACTCATTGCAAACATGTCTGATCTTTTGTTGATATCATAACTTTCACTGTTTTCGAAAAAGTCTGATTATCACTGTATACTTTATATATCTTTTTATGACACTCTTGATTTTCTGTCACTACGTCTGCAAGATGTTTCATCTTTGCGATCAATTCTTTTAATTCTTCATGATGAGTGATGATTAAAATTGATCTTCTCAATCTCTTATTTAGCTCTCAGTTAATTTTTATTGCAATCATTGTAACATTTTCTCTACTGTCACTATCATTTGAATAAACTTTTTGTTTCAATGTGAATATGTCGAGATAATATTGACTTATTGACATTTTCTTGTTTGCAACTATAACTACTTTCGATGACTCTGATCAGAGAATCATCATGTAAAGATGACTTCACTTCATCTTCATTTATTCAAGTGTTTCTTTCATTCACTTTTGCTTCAGCTGCAAAGATGTTTTATGCAGCTTTGATTTTCAATCTCTTTTGAGTATCAAGTCATTGCAAATTCAATGCATTGTCATTTCAATAACTTCATTTGATTTTCAAAAGTTCATGTTCATTATCAACCTTTGTATCAGCTTTTGTAGATGAATATTTATCAACGCTGTGTTTATTTCTATCTGTAGAATCTTTGTTGATATCACATGATAAATGTTGATGATTTGTCACAATTCTCTTTCTTGTACTGATTTCAGCTTAATGTTCAAATCTTTTCAATAACTCTTCACTTTTTATGACATGTATTATATGATGACTTTGTGACTAAGCAGAAAGTGCATCATTGCGAAGTATATTTACTTTCTTGTCATCATTAATGAGTCTTAAGTAAACTCAATGATTGTTTGTATAATCTTTTGTTTAATCACTAGTTTTGCTTCAACATGATGCATGTGAATTACTCATTTCAGCTTGAAGTTCAGTTGAACTTTCAAAATTCTGATATCTGATTTCAAGTCAATCTGATGTTTTATTAACTTTATGTTAACATTCATATTGAATCATTTAAAGATTCTTGTAAAGTGAATCAGCTTATGCTTTGTCTTTGAAAACTTGATGTTGTGCATTTTTAATCACTGTTCACATCTATCATAAATCTCGCTAAAAACTTTGCGATTACACTTCATGAACTTCTCATATATTAAAATATTGATGTCATTTATGAAATTTGTGAAGCTTATTCTTAATCTGATGTTATCACATGCTTCTAACAAGTTCATGTTGTAGAACAGATATAATATTGATGATAGTGAAGAGTCTTGTAATATGTTGATGTTCACGTTGCATTTCATCATCATGTAATCATTGATTGTAATCATGATGTGTTGATCTTTCAGAAAGTTCTTCACAAATTCAAGAAGCAGTCTGAGAACTTTTCTTTTTTTCATGTCATGCAAAAGTTCGTTATGTGTTACATTGTTGAATGCACTCTTCTTATTCAAACTCAGCAATGAAACTACTTTTCTTCTTATGTCACTTCATACAATGTGTATCTTTTCTATAATCAGTTGCAAAGTTGTATTTGTTGATCTGTGTTTACAAGTTTTCATCTGAATGTTTAATATTGAGTTGCATGCTTTTACAACATTTTGCAAACATTTAAATATGATGAATTTCAGTATTTTACTCAGCGTGTTGAGTAACACAATTGATTTATATGTTTTTGCATTAAAGTAGTTTTTCTTATCTGACTTTCATATCATTATTGTGATCGTGTTCTTGAACTGAGTTGATTGTATTTTCTTCTGCAAACATCTTTTAAAAAGAGAGCGTATTTATTCTGACATGTTGTTGATGAATCTGCGCATTATTTTATTTATATATTCTGTGTATTTTAAAATCTTGTTGAGCATTGTCTTGTAAATGACTCTCTTAATCTTGCAATGCATCAGCGAGATGTCATTCTTAATCAAGAATGAATATTCAAAGTCTTCTGTGTTCAACATGAAAATCTTTAAAGATGATGAAAAGTGAGTCTGAAACATCATCTTCATCTTATTTTGCGCTCTCGTAGCGATGTTGAAGCACTCTGACTTGATCAGAGAGAAAATTGTCGCTTAAGTCAATGTGTCTGCAATTGCATTTCTTGCTCATTTTGCAGTTTTGAACAGTTCTCTCAAGAATTGTTCAACATTCTGCATGATCTTTTAATATTCACTGCGTTTCTGTTTTCTGATGATCTTGCTCTTCTTATCACATGCTTGAATGTACTTTGTTCAGTCATTGATGATTTAACAACTTCTTCTCATTCATTGCATATTTTTGATGATTTTCATACACTTCTTCGTTCATTTTGCTTTGATCATTTCATATAATCTCGCTCAGAGAGTGAAAATCTCAATGATCTTCTTTAATGCATTCAGCAGTTGCTTAGTGTATTCATTTATGCATCAACACTTCATCTCATGATTCAACAGTGATTTCAACATTTGTTCTTTCAGAATATTAATGAATTTCTCTTCATTCATTGTCTTTCAGTTGCAACGCGATTTTCACGCTGATTCTTTGCAGACTCTGAAATCTATAATTGTCTGTATTAATTGATTCATAATGTCATCTGTCGTGAAAATCAAATCTATTGTCATTTAAGATTTTTGATAATTTCTCGTAATTATGTCTTAAGATAACGTCAGCGATGCATTGACATTTGTGATCATTT